>Ga0049113_10000076_pt1 | contig 22883 bp, 13 predicted proteins | sample WorMettanBELIZE1_FD_55214 | JGI IMG/M metagenome (GOLD analysis project Ga0049113, IMG submission 55214) | Marine gutless worms symbiont microbial communities from Max Planck institute for Marine Microbiology, Germany - Olavius tantulus BELIZE.1 | ecosystem: Host-associated > Annelida >... | reverse complement strand
AAAAAAACGGGAAATTCAAACCTTTATCGACTTCTTTTCCGGTGAAATGGATCTCCCCTCCTGAATAACATCCGGTAACCATCATAAAAGCGCCAGGCTTTCGCTGGTATAGCACATGGCTTGTCCGCCGTTGCTGTGGCGGATTTACCCGTTCGCAACGGTGCCGTTTATACGAATATCACCGCCTGGTCCCTTACGAAAGCCCCTTCCGGAGGCCACCGAAGAGGTGCTGGGCCCTCTATTGTCAGGCATGGTTTGTGTTTTATATTGGTACAGTTTGTCATTCGGTTTATCCTAACTTTTTCATTAAATTGGGACCATCCGGGATCCATTGAACCAAACTCTTTTTCCCAAATAGGGACACGAAAATGCCGCCGAATCCTGTAAACACCCACGAGATAGATGAAGAANACCGGGAGTGGCTCGAATCCCTGGACTATATCTACAAGAGTCAGGGGGCAGAGCGTGTTCGGGAGTTGCTGGGGCTGCTTCGCGCCCATGCCCTGGAGCGTGGCATCCGGCTGCCGTTTACCGCCAACACCCCTTATGTGAATACGATTCCTGTGGAAAAAGAACCCGTATTTCCGGGAAGTCGGGAAATCGAGCGTCGTATCAAGAGCATCATCCGCTGGAATGCAATGGCCATGGTGGTCCGTGCCAATCGGGAGCATGCCGGCATCGGCGGGCATATCTCCACCTACGCGTCCAGCGCCACCCTTTTCGAAATCGGATTCAATCATTTTTTCCGGGCAAAATCTGCCAAGCACCCCGGTGACATCGTGTATTTCCAGGGCCATGCCGCACCCGGCATTTACGCCCGAGCGTTCCTGGAAGGCCGACTGGATGAAACCCATCTGGATAATTTTCGCCGTGAGCTGCAACCGGAACCGGGGTTATCCTCCTATCCGCACCCTCACCTCATGCCGCAATTCTGGCAATTTCCTACTGTTTCCATGGGATTGGCCTCCATTATGGCCATCTACCAGGCCCGTTTTGTCAGGTATATGGAGGATCGGGGGCTGATCGAGCCGTCTGATCAAAAAATCTGGGCATTTTTAGGGGACGGCGAACTGGATGAACCCGAATCCCTTGGGGCCATTACCCTGGCGTCTCGGGAGGCCCTGGACAATTTGATTTTCGTAATCAATTGCAACCTGCAGCGCCTGGATGGGCCGGTTCGTGGTAACGGGAAGATTATCCAGGAGCTGGAGGCAGCGTTTCGAGGGGCCGGCTGGCATGTCATCAAGGTCATTTGGGGCGATGACTGGGATCCTCTGTTGGCCCAGGACGCCAACGGAATCTTGGTGCGCCGCATGGAACAGGTTCCCGACGGTCAATACCAGAAGTATTCGGTCGCCGATGGGGATTACATTCGCAACGACTTCTTTGGAAAATATCCGGAATTGCTCGAGATGGTTCGCCATTACACAGACGAGCAATTGCAAAAACTGCGACGGGGCGGCCACGATCCACAGAAGGTCTTCGCGGCCTATTCGGCGGCAGTGGCCCACACCGGATCGCCCACGGTCATCCTGGCCAAAACCATCAAGGGCTACGGTCTTGGAGAAGCCGGTGAAGGGCGCAACGTCACACATCAGCAAAAAAAGCTCAATGAACAGGAACTGCGGCATTTCCGCAGCCGCTTCGGGATCCCCATACCGGATGAAGCCATAGCTGAAACGCCGTTTTACCGACCGGCCCAGGACAGTGAGGAAATCCGGTATCTCAAGGAGCGGCGAAGGAAACTGGGGGGATCGTTTCCAACCAGAAGCGAATCGGTCCCAGTGTTTCGCCCGCCCGGCGAAGCACTTTACGCCGAGTTCATGGAGGGATCGGGGAAGCGCGAAGTCGCCACCACCATGGTCATGGTCCACCTATTGGGAAAACTCCTGAAGGATAAAAAACTGGGAAAATACATCGTCCCGATCGTGCCCGACGAAGCCCGTACGTTCGGCATGGAATCCCTCTTCCGCAAAATCGGCATTTACTCGCGCCAGGGACAACTGTATGAACCGGTCGACAAGGAAACGTTGTTGTACTACCGGGAGGCCACGAACGGACAGATCCTGGAAGAAGGGATCACAGAAGCCGGCGCCATGTCCTCCTTTATTGCTGCCGGTACGGCCCACTCGACCCATGGTGTCAACATGATCCCGTTCTTCTTCTTTTATTCCATGTTCGGCTTCCAGCGGGTTGGGGATCTGATATGGGCGGCCGGGGATGCCCGTACCCGGGGATTCTTGCTGGGTGCCACGTCGGGACGGACCACCCTCGCCGGCGAGGGACTTCAACACCAGGACGGGCACAGCCATATTCTGGCCTACCCGAATCCTTCCCTGAAAGCCTACGATCCGACCTTTGCCTATGAGGTCGCCACCATCGTCAGAGATGGTCTGCAGCGTATGTTGGAAACCGGTGAAAATGTAATCTACTATCTGACGATTATGAATGAGTTTTACGCAATGCCCGCCAAACCGGACGGTGTCGACGAAGGAATTTTAAAAGGACTGTATAAATTCAGTGCCTCGGAGAAGAAAAAAGCGACCATCAAGGCGCATCTGTTCGGTAGTGGAGCGATTCTGAATCAGGCCCTTGAGGCGCAACAATTGCTGGAAAACGACTATGGCGTGGCCGCCGATGTATGGAGTGCCACGAGCTATAAGGCCCTCTACTGGGATGCCATGGATACCGAGCGCTGGAATATGTTACATCCAACCGAAACACGCCGTCAGTCTTACCTCGAAACGCAGCTAGCCGGAGAAACGGGCTGCTTTGTAGCAGCCTCCGATTACCTCAAAGCCCTGCCGGGGTCCATTGCCAAGTGGCTGCCCGGTCCGATGGTGTTACTGGGTACCGATGGGTATGGCCGCAGCGACACCCGAGAGGCCCTCCGGGACTTTTTTGAAGTGGATGCGCGACACATTGCCTTTGCGGCGCTGAGTTGCCTGGCCCGGGAAGGACAACTAAAACCCGAGGTCGTCAAGAAAGCCATCAAAGAACTCGATATTCAGACGGAACGAACAAATCCATTGTACTGTTGAGAGCTCTAGTTCACCACGGAAACACAGAGACCCCAGAGATTCATTTTCTATCAGTCAGGAAATACAGAAATTAAAAACATAACGTTTTCCTCTGTGCCCTCTACGCCTCTGTGATGAGAAATTATTTGCTAGGAAATGATATGATTGTAGACATCAGGATCCCGGAAATCAGCGAAAACGTCGAATCGGGGAAGGTCGTCAGCGTGCTGGTAACGGTCGGTGATTCGGTCGAGGTTGATGATGTGCTTATTGAGTTGGAGACTGAAAAGGCGGTTGTTGAAATCCCGTCTACAGTTGCCGGAACGGTCGCTGAGCTGCTGGCAGAAGAAGGCGAGGAAAAAAATGTCGGCGATGTGATCGCCAGAATCGACACCGCGGCGGAAATCTCAAGGGATGACGCTCCAGCGGATATTCACCGTGCAGAAACAGCCAGGACGCCGCAACCTTCACCCGAAAGAGCGCGCGAAGCAGCACCCGACACCCCGGAACCTGAACAACCCCCCGAGACCGGGCCGCCTGTCCGGAGAGAGGCACAACCCGTCGCCCCGGAAGAAAAACCGTCCCCCCCCGAATCCACACCCGTTGTGCCGGCGTCGCCTTCAATCCGGCGTCTGGCTCGGGAACTGGCGGTTGATTTAACCGTGGTAAGTGGTAGCGGTCCCAAAGGACGTATAACCGAAGCAGACGTCAAAGCCCACGTCCGTCTGGCGGCCGGCGGCCGTGGATCGAGGGCCGCGACACTGGCCGGAGAACCGCCCCTGCCGGATTTCAGCCGATGGGGCAATATTGAGACTGTCGAACTTCCCACGGTCCGCAGAGTCGTTGCCGAAAGCGTCACCACTTCCTGGCACACCATACCCCATGTGACACAATTCGACCGGGCGGACATTACCTCCCTTCAGAATTTTTTTGAAAAAAACGCCAAGAAGGCCGCTTCAAAAGGGGTAAAGTTGACGGTTACCGCCGTACTGGTGAGGGTTTGCGCGGAAGCGCTAAAGCAGTTTCCACAGTTCAATGCCAGTATCGACGTCACGAACCGGCAGATCGTCTACAAGAACTACCGGCACATCGGCATTGCGGTGGATACCGAAAACGGTCTGCTCGTACCGGTACTCCGGAATGCCGATGAAAAGGGCATCCTGGATATCGCGGGAGAGATCGCGGACATGGCCGAACGTGCGCGGTCCAGAAAAGTCAAACCCGCTGAGCTGGAAGGCGGAACGTTCACCCTCTCCAACCAGGGCGGCATCGGCGGGACCAATTTCACACCGGTGGTTCTTTGGCTCCAGGTCGCCATACTTGGGGTCAGCCGGTCTTCCATCGAGCCGGTCATGATCAATGGAAATTTCGAGCCGCGGACAATCCTGCCGCTGTCGCTCTCCTATGATCACCGCATGATCGACGGCGCCGATGCCGCCCGGTTCATGCGCTGGATTTGCGATAGTCTCGAACAGCCGTTTACGATGATGCTGTGATCCAGTTGATGAAGCGACTGGACGTATCAACACTTGGTTTGTTTCGAGTGAACCCGTGTGTTGTCAGGGGGTTCAAGGGGTCAAGGGTTCCAGGATTCAAGTGAAAACAAACTCTCGAACCCTTGACCCCTCGAATCCTTGAATCCTCTTATCCAAGCGCTCTGGAAAAGAACTGGACGAAACAACTCCAAAGTAAAGCGATTTATCTCAAAGTAGGGGAGAAAAAATGACCGACAAATCAACCCAGGTAGCCGTCATCGGTGCAGGGCCGGGGGGATACGCCGCGGCATTTCTTGCGGCCGACCTCGGCATGGAGGTATCGTTGATCGATCCGGAGGCAAATCCCGGCGGGGTGTGCCTCTATCGGGGCTGCATTCCTTCCAAGGCCCTGCTCCATGCCGCCCAGGTGCTTGCCGACATCAAAGACGCCGAAGAGTGGGGCTTGAGCGTCTCGGGCCTCAAGATCGATCATGAAAAACTCCGTGACTGGAAAAGTAGCATTGTCTCAAAACTGACCGGCGGTCTGGGGCATCTCGTCAAGCAACGGAAAATAAACTACCTGCGGGCCAGGGCCGTTTTCAAAGACGCCCGAACCCTCGAGGTGTCGCCGGTAGACGGCGAAACGTACACCCTGGCATTTGAAAACGCCATCATCGCCACCGGATCTCGACCGGTGACCATCCCCCCCTTCGATGTCCCATCGGATCGGCTGATTGACTCAACCGGGGCGCTCGAGCTTGAAAGGATCCCCAAAAACCTGCTGGTTGTCGGCGGCGGATATATCGGAGCGGAACTGGGATCCGTGTATGCCGCGTTTGGTGCAAAGGTGACCATCGTGGAAATGACTGCGGGTCTGCTTCCTGGAGTAGATCGCGATCTGGTTCGGATTCTCAAAAAGCGGCTCGACGCAAGCCTGGAAGCCATCCTGCTGAATACCACGGTAAAAGAGGTCACCTCCCAGAAAAATGGATTGAAGGTCCTATTGGAAACCCCTGGAGAAGAACCGCAAACCCGCGTGTTCGAGCAGATCCTGACATCCGTGGGTCGGCGACCGAATTCCGAAAATCTGGGTTTGGACAACACAGGGATACAATTGACCGACAGGGGATTCATCTCGGTGAACTCCCGGAGGCAGACATCGGAGGAGCATATCTTTGCCATCGGCGATGTGGCCGGAGAACCCATGCTGGCCCACAAGGCGAGCCATGAGGGGAGGATCGCCGCCGAGGTCATTGCCGGCCGGAATGTCGTTTACGAGCCGTCGGCCATACCGGCGGTGGTCTTCACCGATCCGGAAATCGCCTGGGCCGGGCTTACTGAAACCGACGCCAAAGCCCAGGGCAGGCCCATCCAGGTCAGCCGGTTTCCCTGGGCCGCATCCGGCCGGGCGGCCACGCTGGGCCGTGGGGATGGGCTGACCAAAGTGATCGTCGATCCGGAAACCGATGCCGTTCTGGGTGTCGGCATCGCCGGTCCCGGCGCCGGGGAGATGATTGCCGAAGGTGTATTGGCCATTGAAATGGGGGCCAATGCCGTGGATCTCGGTCTGACCATCCATCCCCACCCGACCCTTTCCGAAACCATCATGGAGGCTGCCGACGCGGTTCATGGTACGGCGACCCACATCTACCGGCCGAAGAAAAAGCGGTGACCGGAGACCCTGTCTCCCTCCGCCTCCACATCACCCTGAAAGCACAACATGCTATGATTGAATGTTGGGGAGAGAAAGCCATGAAGAAGTGGATCATCGTGATGTTGATGGTCTTGACACCTGCTGCAACCATTCTGGCCGACGATGACGAGGATGTTTTCGTCGGCGATGTCAGTATCTGGGATTCAACCGTCGTGTCCAACGACACCTCCCTTTTTCCCATCGGCGGCAATGGGCAGGTGAACGGTAATTTCATCGTGGATGAGGATGACATCGACAGCGGTGATGTGCAAACCGGCATTCGGGCGCAACGCCGTTTTGAACAGAACATCGATCCTTTGGTCCCCGTTGGAAACACCTATTTTATTGAGCCGGGAATATCGACACTTGGACTGGCGAACTGGAATTTCGATTTTCACGTGGATCTGGGTTCGAACGGGCAATTCGACGGAAACGGCGATACGCTGGCCACTCCAATCGGCCCTTCTAATCACACGTTCGGTGATTTTACCATCACACTGTACATCGATTGCGATCCGACCGCCGGTAACAAAGATTTGTTTCCCCTGGACCTCCAGACCTTTCTGTTGACCCCGAATGCCGTGCTGCTGCAGGGATCCCAAAACATCGGGTTTGCGTTTTTACAAGGTATTTGTGTGTGGCAAACCGGAGCCGTATTTGACCCCTTTGCCGAGGGGCAGTATCAATTTATCTTGAGAGTCAGCGATGACGATGACCTGGTAGCCCAATCATCCATGATTGTCCAGGTTGGGGATAAATTCCCGATTTACAGCAACGACGATGACGGCGATGATGACGAGTAAATTTGAAATATCGATAAGTTATACACTATCGACCCACGTCAAATTCATACGAACTAATACCATATACCTAGAAAAATCTTCCACATGATTAGTAAAATGCGGTGTTCACCGTATGGATCTTTCTCATCCCCATTGATAATTGAAAAGATACGAAAGTCCGTATCAGGATGTAGGCGTTGGATTACAGGAAACACGCCAATCCTGGTGTCCTGACACGCACAAGGGGGGGATGGACTGATGAAAATAAAACAGATGATGCTGGCTGGGATTGTTTGTCTGATTATCCCCGCTCACGCCATGGCGGCGCTGGTATTTCAGGAGATCGTCACTGTCTCCGGATACAATGATGTGTATAATTTTAGTTTTACAGCGGATATCGAAGCGACGAAATATATATTAACCGTAACCGATTTATCCACACCACCGGACGTGGTGGCTGTAAATCCACGAACAGCTTGGACAGATTCCATAGAACCTGCTCATGCGCTGTTCGGTTTTGATCCCTGGAGTTCACGCCCACTATGGGTGCTACCTACAGCGGTTATATTCTTGCCGACGGTGTCGGTACACAAAATGACATGGGAAGCCTTATGCTCCGGGTTGAAGCGGTTCCTATTCCATCATCATTACTGCTGTTGGGAAGCGGTCTCCTGGCTATGATAGGACTCAGGAAAAAGGTACTCCACGCGATCCAACCCCGGTTGACGTATCAAACCTGATCGAGAGACCCGAACGCCCGATCCACTTCCTCTTGTTCCATCTTGCAGGGCATATCCAAGTCATCCCGATGGCCCCCCTAGATTGGATACCAGGGNGTTGCAGAAGTCCTGGGTGGAGGCCTTACCGCCAAGATCCCCGGTCAAAATGCCCTGGGCGGTCACACGTTCAATCCCGTCCATGAGCACGTCGGCTGCAGCGGTTTCGCCCATAAAATCCAGCATCATCTGGGCGGACCAGAGCGCCCCGATGGGATTGGCGATTCCCTGGCCGGCGATGTCGGGCGCCGAGCCATGCACCGGTTCAAACATGGAGGGAAATTCTTTTTCCGGATTCAGATTGGCCGAGGGAGCGATTCCGATGCTTCCAGCCACCGCCGGGCCTAAATCCGAAAGGATGTCGCCAAAAAGATTACTGCCCACCACGACATCAAACCAGTCCGGATGTTGAACAAAGTGCGCCGTCAGGATGTCGATGTGGTATTGATCGATCGTCACTTCAGGATAGTCCCTGGCCAGGGTCTGAAAGCGCTCGTCCCAATAGGGCATGGTATGAATGATCCCATTGGATTTTGTCGCTGAGGTCAGTTTCTTGCGTACACGGGAACGCGCCAGCTCAAAGGCGAAACGCATGACCCGGTCCACCCCTTTTTTGTGAAAATGGACTGCTGAATGACCAGTTCATCTTCGGTTCCGGTATACAGCCGCCCTCCGATCTCCGAGTATTCGCCCTCGTTGTTTTCACGCACCACAATAAAATCGATATCTCCCGGTCCTCGGCCAGCGAGCGGAGAGGATACGCCCGGCAGTAGCTTCACCGGGCGGACATTGACATACTGACGCATCTGGCGCCGGATGGGGATCAAAAGCTCCCACAGGGAAATGTGATCCGGAACTCTCGGATCTCCCACCGCACCCAGAAAAATGGCATCGAACTGCTTGAGGCCGTCCAACCCGTCTGTGGGCATGAAGTTCCCGGCTCTCAGATAACGCTCACAGGAGTAGTCAAACTCGGTATATTCCAATCGGAACCCGAAGTGATCGGCCAGATGATTCAGAACCGTCACCGCCTGGGGGATGACTTCCTTACCAATGCCGTCCCCGGGAATCAGTGCAATTTGATAGCCCATGACATCCACCTAAAGTTATTCGAATATGCCTTTATGAAGTATCCACGCTGGAATGGTTGAATCTAAAATGAATACTCATTAGTATCAAGGACCTGTTTGTTGAAATGTCAATTTATTCGCAAGATAGAACCATAGCTACCGGAACCAGCCATCGGTACCGGATTTTCGAGGATATCACGGATATGTTTCAACTTCTAAAGCAGATGCTGGGGGTTCATACAGATCCTTTTTCGCAAGATATTAAAGAGGCCATTGAGTTGGTGGTCGACGAATCCATTCACAAAGTCCGGCTCGTCAACGGCTACCAACGCAAATTGAGAGAACCGGTTCACACAGCCTTGACATACTGCGCGGAGCTCGCACAACAAATCCCCGCCACGCTGGATCTCAGCCATAAAGATCCGGTGAATGTTTCAATCATCAATGGTTTGTTCAAGAGTCCCGAACAGNCNNGAACCGTAGTTGCCAAGAGTACCGAGGTAAAGCGGTTTCTGGATCAAAATAAGGTTGACGAACTGTATGTATTGATGACCATGCAACGCCACACCAAAACGGTATTCGATTCCGGGATTCAAGGACAAATTGTGGTTCGCGACATCGCCACGAAGGCTTATTTATTCGAAGACCACAAGCTCATCCTACCGTCGGAAACAATCGAAGGGGCTTTCCATGCCATCCGTACGGCACTGTTAAAAGTGTTATCCCATATGGCACTGGAAGATACCCTGGATCGTCAACGGCGGGAAGTGGAACTTGAACAACTCAGGGATGAACTGGATGTAAAATTAAAGCTGATGCGAGAGGAACGGCAGCAGATGGCTCTCCACTGGGATGACCCTGAAAGTAAGCAACTATATGTCGAATCTCAAAGCCTCCTGCATGAAGTGGAACAGGAACTGGCGAAAGTCCTTTCAACAACCGGTCGCCTGGAATCCTATCTGGACCGGATAATGGATATACTGATTGAGCCGGGGCAACATATCCGGTTGGATCTGCTCCCGATGAAGCTGAATCGTCTTGGGGTATTCGTCAGAGACGAATCTTCCGATGCCGAAGATGTCGTCCATATCGCGGAGTTCACCTTCGGCGAATCCGAAAGTCGAAGTGTCATACTGCTGAAGTGTCATCGAGACCAGTTGAAGATCGACGGCTAATACCCGATCTTTCGAGCCGTTTACCCGCGAAAACCATCGAAACCCTCGCCTCCTTTAAAACCGGACATGGCTGTCTCAGGGTCTCGGCATTTTTAAAACAAAGTCCGGGCTGCCGTAGAACACATAATCGGCCCAGTCGACCCAGTGATTCTTCTGAAGCTCTTTACGGCCATCCAGCAGGGATTTTCCGATGGATTTGCCCTGCAATAAATCATCATAAAACACTTCGGCAAACCGTTTGGCCGGATCGTCGCTCACGGGCCAGTAAGTCCCCATGTAATTTGCAACGCCCCCGCGCATGAATGCTTCGGCCAGGCCCACGTTGCGTTGAATTCGGTTCTTTGCGGCAACGGGATCGTTAGCGTTCTTTGGTTTTCGTATACGAGCGGCCTCGCACGCATTGAAAAACATGAGGGCGGGCAGATTGCCCATACCGGCCAGTTCGGCACCGCTTAAGACTTCCTTCCCGGCACATAGGATTCCGCTGCGGTCCGGATTTCGGGGATCGAAAAAGGCATGGCCGGCATAATGGACCACATCAAAATCTCCGGAGCCAAAATGATCTTTTAGATCCCCTTTACGCGCCTGGGCTCCTTCCAGGACGGTCAAATTGACGGCGGACACGTAATTACCGAACAGTTCTTGAATCCGTTTACCTTCTCTGGCTGCACCCGGAAGGTCTTCGGTGGGATTCACAACTAAAAGCACATCCAGACGGGTTCCGTATTTACGATTCTCGAGCCATTTGGCAACCGAAAGGTTATCGGCAAGGTAGCGACGGCTCAATCCCCCCGCGGCCGCCGGAAAAATATAACCGAATTTGATGGTTTCCCAGGGGACAAGCGACGCCAGGGCATTATGAACCACGACGAGCTGGTGTTCCGGAAATTTTGTCAAGGCGGTGGACACATCCGGTGCCAGCACCAATTGCACCAGCGTTTCTCCGAAATCATCCAGCCTGGGAAAAGTAAACGTATTTTGAGTGATCTTGTCCAGATGACGCTGGAGATGAACTTTCCTAACCTCCTTTTGATTTCTCATTACCGTGGCCTTGGCTCCGGACGTCAGTATGGATGATTCAAAACTAAGAAGGTCCTTCTCAGGTTCGCTGCACCGAACGATGAGATACACCGGCTCCCGCATTTCCTTCGGCGTCACTCCCCAGACCTTTCGCTCCACCATCGGCGGCAGATCCACCTCGCTGACGGTCACCTCAACCTCATCAAAGAGCTCCGTGCTGGAAAGACGGTACACCCCTTGTTTGATGGCGTTGTAGCGTTGTTGGTTGGCCTCGCAGAGTGTGATCCCATGAAATCGCTGTTCAATGTCCCCATCGAGCAGGCCACGGATGAAACCGATCAGCATATGTTCCAGGGCTTTTTCGGGATCGATCCCTGAGGCACCACCGAACAGGACGGTGGCAAAGTCATCCACCTTGGTCCTGAGAAAGGTGCGGAGAATGTTTTCCGCCACCAGTTCCAGAACATCGTTATTGAACTTGTCGAATGTGCCCAAACCGGCAAAGGCGATCAGATTCGGCCGCACCGGGTGCCTTCCAGTGGGTATGATTCCGATCTCGCCGACACTGCCGTTGAACATGCGTCGGGTAATGAACTCACTGATGGTGCCGTCCAACAGCGCATCGATAGCACCGGCGGCCCCGGCCGGAGTGACATCGCGAAACATACCCAGGACATAGGCGTGGGCATCCACGTCGGTGATGGATCCATGGGCCAGTCGGATTTCGATCCGGTGTTGATAGCGGCGTCCGATTACGATGCGCTGGGCTCGACGACCGATGCCGGGGATGGCGGCTGCCACGTCAGGGCTATCTGCGGCAGGCAATGCCGGTGCGTCACGGGAAGCGGCCGATACGACCTCGTCCAGTAGCAGACGCTGCTCCCGGAGGCTAAGCGCGCGTCCGGGCGATCCTTCAAACTCTATTTCCTCATAATCCCTGTCTTTCAACATGCGGGTCACCCCGGCCCGGGAGGGCCGCCATTGGTCCGGCAGTTCCTGGGTGGTGCCGGTAGCTAGAATGTCGTCTACGGCTTTGGCCACTGTCCGATTATTGGGAAGACTGCCGTGGGACTCGTCGATGAAATAGGTCTTGGCGCCGGGTAGTTCGGCCAGGGACAAGGCCACAGTGCCGTCACCTTCACCGGAAAGATCATATTCGAATTCATTGCCTACTTTGCGGACATTCACAATCGTTTCATGGTTTACACCCGCAATGAGCGTGAATCGTTCGTCGCCCGGGGCCAAGGCCATTTGAACCTTTCGGGCGGATTGAAACTGATCGGGAATCAAATCTGGTCCGTCCAACGGCCAGTCGTTCCGATTATACAGGTCTATGGTTGAAAATTTCTCCGGCCATGGGAGCATTTCATATAGACTTGGAAAGGTGCCAAAAACGATATTTACCAGTTCTTCGGCATCGTGCGTCACATCGATAAAGGCAAGTTTCCGCAATATGGGGTAAATCCCCCGCAGGACCTGGACCGTCGCGAAAGACCCGTGATTGGGTGTTCCGAGCATGACGACCCGTTTGACTCTCGGTGCTTTTTGAGCAATGGCGGACCGGGTGACCAGACCCCCCAGGCTGTGTGCCACGATACTCACATCCTTTGCTTCTCCTCGAATGCGCTGGGACAATTCTTTTCCCAGCACGGAAACACTCTTGCGCCAGTCATAGGGGTGGAAATCGGCATGATACCCAGCCGCACGCAGCCTTAGCTTCATCTTCAGGTAGGCAAACAAAATGACTCCCAGTGCCCCAAGTTTCGGATCATCTCCATTCAGGCGAAGCTTGGCAAGATTGCCGGCTGCGATGTCAATTGGATCGAGCCAGATCACATCACTGAGCAATTTGCGTTTTTTACCCAATTTGGATCCCATGATACCTGGATCGATGAAAACGCGCGGTCCGCCCCTGACGCTTCGGGCAGACGCCTCCTGTGCGAGCTCGGTCAACTCCCGATAGGCTTCTTCACCGAAATAATCTTCCAGTAACCCGCTGTGTTCTCCGGAAGACAGGTATTTTTCGATTTCCGCATCATCGAACTGGACGGCCGTCCTTGCTCCGGAATTTGCCTTCGTTTGAATGGGTGTCTTGCGTGATGTAACTTTCTTAGAACCGATGGGGGGCTTACGTTTTTTAGCAACAGTCTTGGCTTTCTTTGATTTTGGTCCAGCCATGTCTGCCTCCTTTCCGGTGTGGGGGGCACCATTATGAACGCAGGGGAACTNTTATTTTGATTAATAAGATTGGAAAACCGAACGACTTAATCCCCCCGGCAATATTCCAGGGTGGGAACGATACGATTCACGAAGACATCCGACTCTTTTTCAATGACAAATTCACTTAATCCGATGTGGGGTGCAGTGCTTCCCCAATCGAAGGTATACCCCAGTTGGGTCCATGGATAAGGCACTATGGACCGACATCCCTCCTTATGGCAGTAGGATTCGGCCCGCTTGCTGTTGAACCATTTACGATGTTTTTGGGTTACGTGGTTTGGGAGGTTCAGCTCGCAGCGGCGGTCATCGATTTCAGCATCCGGACAGGGGCGAAACAGTTCCTCTGTTCGAACCCAGAATTCAACGAAATTACTTTTTTTGGTGCTCCTGGGCATCCCGAGAAGCTGCTTGAGCCGTAAACCAATGTCATCTCCTCCAAATCCGGGCTCGGCGCAACGCTCTTTTAGTTCGGGTACCACAGTGACCCAGATGTCGCGTCTGCCTGTATTGTAGAAACCTTTCTGATCTGTTTGCCGGTAATAAGACGCGTCCCCGACCCAGCTGACCACCAGAACGAATTCCTCTCCATCAACATTCTTTCGTACAAGTTCGGTGTTGGCGCTTGAGATCGGGGTTAAATCGGAATAAATCTCATCGGGCTGTGGGTTGGCGGCATTTTCAACGGCTTCCAAATACTCTGGCGGCATGGCTTCCAAATACTCCGGCGGCATATGCGAGCAGGAGCAAACAAGGATGAGCAAAGACGTAAAACACAATACCCAGATAGATTGGTTCCCGAGAAAATCAACGACTTTCTTCATCTGATCCGCCCCTTTTCCTCGACGACTTCCCAATTCAGCATATGAAAAGTGACTAAAACGGTAGTTATAGACACCAGNTTATAACGTTTAGAGTTTGGTTAGTTTAGAATATGGGGGGAAATTAATCGGTTACCGAGAAGGTAAAATTGATGCCAGGCGCATCGGGTTTGGTGATTCAATGGAACGTCGTTTGGGAGTTTAATATGCCGAACCTGAATCCTAATGGTAACCTTTTAAAAGTTCATCACGATATCATCTCAGAGTCAATAAAATTCGGGCGATGTCTAAGCCTTTTTGTTACGCCATAAAGTAAAAAGAACACGACCAGGGCCAGTATGGACAGCGTTCCCAGGATGCCGGTATGCACCATCACGTAGCTAAAGCCGATGAGCGGCGCCAGAGCGATCCGCACCAGCATGCGAAGCGTTCCGCTTCCGCTGATGACGTCGGCAATCGGCGGTGAATACCTGCGGTAGTAATTCATGAAGGCGCGGCCCATAGAGTTCGGCAGCAGGTATGTATCCCGGAACTTTCTTAGAATGATGACATGAGGTTCAAATATCGATCCATAGGCGGCCGTTGCAATAAAGCATCCACCACCGCCACTGGCGCCGCCGCTGGTGACGGTAATCGTCGTTGACGCGCCCCCGATGGAGAACGCTGACAAGCTCTCCGTCCAGAAGGTCACCGAACCGATTCGACCGGCGTTGGGAGCGACGCCGACATAATCCGTATCCATAATTCGACTGACCGGTACCAATGACGCATTTCCGGATGCGATATCCGCCACGCTGTTGCCGTGGAAAATGATAAATGTCCCGTTCTCTAAATCACCCGGACCGACAACGCTTAGGTCTATGGGGAGAGTCAGTTCGATACGAACGATATCCACTGACGTCAATTTGTCTCCGGTGGCGTTGTCCAGGGCATCGACTTCGTAGACAAAATCCGGAGAACCTTCAGTACCGGCGATATCCCCTTCCTTGGCGACCTGCTTCATGACGATGGTCGCGCTCTTGCTCAACCCGCCCACCGGGATACCCACTTCGGCGGTCTGCAGATTGCCCACAATCCCGACTGCAGGTCCGCCGGCATCGATATCGATCTGCTCGGTCTCCACGGCCGTGTCTCCCGCAAGATAATGAAATGGGCGGGATGCAAAACACCCGGTTGTCGGTTGGTCGTCTTCGGTGGTGTCGGCCTTGATGAGGATCGAGAAGTCCTCTTCTTCCGCAGTGTAAACCACTGAAATGGTATTCCCACTGGAAGTTGGCGCTTTGAGGGTGCCGGTTTCCCCGGCGGACAAAAGCTCGATGTCCACCTGGGCCGTATTTGAATTTGAAAAGGAAGGAATGACTGTAATATCCACTCGCACCCCGATACCGGGAGTCACCGTGGCCGACACGCTTTCAAATACTGTTTTTTGCTGAAGCCCGTTGCCGTGGGCAGCAAGGAAATCAACGGTTCCTGCCGCCTGATCGGTCCGGTTTACGGTAACGTACCCGTCTTTGCTAGCCGATACCGTCCATCCATTTGGAAAGGCGCCCACCGGCAGAACGATGGTGTAGTTTCCACTTTCATCGGTGGTTGTTTCGTACAGGATCGGAAGCATATCATTCACGGTGGAGGGTATCATGGCAACGATCCTGGCAGAAGGCATCGGATCACCATTGGTGTCCTCGACGGTACCGGTAATACTGTCGGNACCCCGCTTATCCAATATCACGGACATGAACATTTCATTGGAGGAAAAGATCCTGTTCACATAAACGGGTGTGTTCCGCTCATCTCTTATCCGGTACTGGTACATACCGCCCGTCGCCGGCAGCATGAACGTCACTCTGCCGTTTGCATTCTGGAGCGTTTCAACAGTCCCGCTGCCGACATGCTCGACATCGATATCGCCGGGATCTAGTACCGAGCCATCGATGAGGCCTTCCGTGTCCGACAGCTCAACCGTGTACGGAGCCACCGGAATGATGGTAAACGGACCGACGACCCGTTGGTTCAAGCCGTTTGCGTCGGTCAGGTCCGGATCATCGTCCACGGTCACCCGTACATAGAATTTTTTGACGACCTCAATGTTTGCCGGAATAAAGGTGTTCGTGTTGTCATTATGGATCGGGTTCGCTTTCGCCCATTGACCAAAATCGGTTTCCAATGGAACGGGCCCATCGCTGCTTGAGGTGGCCAGGATCTCCCATCTATAAATGCTGCCGGCGCCTGAAACTTCAAAATCGAGCGGATTCTCTTCGCCATTTAACGTGGTTTCGGTAACTACGAACGCGTTAGGGGAAACCGTAAACGGCACCTTTATCTGAAAGGTATCTGTAACCGTCGGGTAGTTTTTATCCCGGACCGTAATGGTGTATATGCCGGCATAGGATCCGGTATTGGGAGCAACAAACGAGAAGGTGTCTTGATCGATCCAGGCGTCTGAAAATGTCCCGCTGGGATCATGAGTGACCCTCCACTCATAATCACCGGAACCGCCGGTAACCTCAAGCGTGGCTTCAAAGCTCTCTCCGGCTTCCACCGTCGGTGTTACCATCGGGACNTTGCTGATCGCCACAGGAGGGAGCACCCCTGAGCAGTCTATATCGCCTGCCAGAGGATCGACAAGACACAGGGCATTCCGTGTATTCAAGCGTCCTCCGGAAACGGTTCGATTTTCCAGGCCCGGCAGTTTATCGACACCGGCCATGATAATCGATGCCATCTGGGCAGGGTTCAGAGACGGCTGGATCGCGAGCAGCAGACCGGCGGTTCCAGTTACAAAGGGGGCGGCCATGGAGGTCCCCTGTTTCGTCCCATAGGCGGCAGGTGTATCGACAACCCGGTTGATCAATGTGACGTCCTGATTCACGCTGGATAGTAAGGCAGTCCCGGCGGCCAGCGAAACCGACACGGTCGGCAGCCAGGAGCCCGGGGCCCCTAAAGTGCCTCCGTTCTGGTCGAATTCATCGACACGGTTGTTGTAAATGATAACCCCGATGGCTCCAGCGGCTTGGGCGTTTGCCGCTTTGGTGGAAAAGAGAAATGCGGATTCTGCGGGGCTGCGTCTGATCAAAGCGATATATCCAATCTGGCTATCCGGAAACTGCGCCGGGTAACCTTCGCCACAGTCGACCATAGGTCCTGAAATACCATCCGATCCGGTGATTCCGGAGTACTGCATGGAAACGGCCGGATAGGTTACCCCAGCGGCGTGCACTGAAGCGTCTAGTTCGGCCGGCAGAGCGGACAGGATGTTCACCCCAGGAGCCGCGACATCCACCGAGGTTAATCCCCAGTTTGAAAACGACGCCAGGTCGTCGTTTTCGGTGCTGGCAGCCACCGAAAGGATATTTTCGAAATCGTAACTTGCCGGATAGAGTTTGTTTCCGGGAATGTCTAAATCGGCACCATTGTTCCCGGCGGCGCACACCGCCAGAATACCCCTGTCTTGAAGTGTCTGAAACGCTTCCCGCTCCAAAGCAGAATCAGTTTCGCCGCCAAAACTGCAGTTGACCACCCGCGCACCCCGATTGAAGGCGTAATCGAGAGCTTCTATGATACTAAACAACTCCAAAAAGCTACTGCCGTCCGCCTGGGCTTTCAAAACCATAATCTGGGCCAGCCAGAGCACACCGGCTATGCCTTGACCGTTGTTGCCGGAGGCGGCGATGATACCCGCGACGTGGGTCCCGTGTCCGCTGACGGCGCCATCCGTTGGGTCCACATCCGAGTCGGCAAAATCCCAACCATAAATGTCGTCGATATATCCGTTGGCATCGTCACCCACACCGCTTACCCCGCCAATTTCCGCTGCATTGATCCAGATGTTGTCGAAAAGATCCGGATGGAGATAATTCACTCCAGAATCGATTACCGCGATAATTACCCCGGAGTTCCCCTGTGTGGCTTCCCACACTTGGGGTGCCTCAATTTTCTGCAGCCCCCACTGCTGATCAAACAAGGTGTCATTCGGGAGGGCATTGGGATAGCGCACCACGTGGCGCTCCACCGTCTCCACAAGTCCGGAGTTGAGATACGCGTTTATCGCCTCATCTTCCGGAAGATCTTTCGGCAAAACGATTTTCTGTATACCCAAGCGTGCGATCTCATCAACAACGCGTCCCCCGATATCGGCATGCAGCTTCTCGATGACCGCTTTTGCAGATCCCTTCTTGAAGCGAACCAGCAATTCTCCCGGTTTGTAGAGAAGTCTCCCCTTGGAATCGACGATTCCATCGATGGAGGCCATTTTCCATTGTCGGTAAATGGGAACTGTTTTTTAGGAGAAGTTCGTAGGGAAGAGACCCTCTGTTCAGGAAGTGCGTTCTCACCGGCGTCCGAAATGTTCGACCGAATCTGCGGGTTCTTGGCAAAGGCTCCGACCGATATCACGCGATAGGTTTGGGTGCTCTCATCAAATTTAAAAACGATGGCGTGATTCCGGGATATCCTCTCAATGACCTTTTCTATAGGCTGTCGTGAAAAGGCAATACTGACCCGACCGCGGATGTTCTGATCAGCCGTCAGAGAAATGCCGGCCCGCTTTCCGATTTCCATCAGGACAGAATATAAATCGGCATTTTGGATGTTACCGGAGATCAGCCCGTCGACAACCTCGAGTTCTATCACCGGTTTCGGATGCAGTGGAAGGGAAGCCTCTGATGCATCGATGGAAACCCATCCAAAGGCCAAAACGATACTAGTGAGAACAAGGCAGTTTCGGGTGAAGACGACGATCCTTATGGGCTGGATAAACTTCAAAACAGCATAACATCCTTAAGAAAAGGTTATGCGCTCTACTAATTTTTCAATAGATCAGTTAATCTTGGCAGGGTCAAGCATGACACAGAGAATAATATGAGGAGCGGGGTTTAGAAAAGAGTATACCCTTAGTATCCGTTAAGGAACGATTCAGAACGGGTTTGTCCGGCGATTGAGATCATTCCGGAAGCAAATCGTAAAAAAAGGTCATGGCATCCGAGCGTGTGACGATGCCGATGATACGGTCGCCGTCCACCACCGGGAGGCGTCCGATGTCGTGTTTGACCATGAGCCGGGCAGCGTCCATGGGGCTCCTACCTGGGGAAATCGTCATCACGTCGCGGGACATGAAGGCCCGAACCGGTGCTTTAAGCTGGGAATCTTTTTTGAGCTTGCGTAGATCCCGACGGGAAATAATACCGACGAGCCGGTCGTTCTCCACCACCGGGAACCCGGTGCATCCCTTTTCACGAAACAGTTCAGCCACCTGGCGCGTCGGCATATCCGATGTGACCGTAAACACCGGAAAAGACATCAGATCGCTGATCTGCACCGATGCCTGCTGATTTCCCGCGATCAATGCCCGGATCATTTCTTCCACGGTATCCGGATTCACCGACCTGAGCATGGCCGATCCGGCACCGGGATGACCGCCGCCACCCAGAGTTCGCATGATCGACCCGACATGGATGCCGTCGGAAGTGCTGCGGCCGATGACCATACAGGTATTTTTCGACGGATTTTCGAAAATTCCGAACGCCGCATCCACATTCAGAATCTCCCGGTACATGCGCACGACCAAAGCCAGGCTGTCGACGTGATCATCCAGAATCACCCGGCCAAAACAGACCGCATGGCCGTTGACCCGGGTCCGCTCGGCGCGCTGGAGCATTTCGAACAGGATCGATTTTTGCCGCTCACCGTAGGCCGGCCGTAAAAAACGGTTCACGACCGACAGGTCGGCCTCCTTTTCAAGCAAAAAGGCGGCGGCATAGGCATCTTCGGCCCGGCACGCGGGAAAGGTCAAATTCCCGGTATCTTCATAAAGGCCGATAAAAAAGAGGGTGGCCTGNATTGGGGTGATGGGAATATGACCGTCTCGGAGTTCCCGGATCATCAGGGTGATTGTCGCACCCATGGGCTCCTGGCAGATCCAAGAGGCCTGGATGTCATTTGTCTCTGCCGGGTGATGATCCCAGAGAAGAACCTCCAAGTCTTTCCGGGATTTTAGCGGTTCCANTCCCTCGAGGCGCGACCACTTATTGATATCCACAACAATCAGACGTTTTACCTGATCAAGGGGTATGTCCACGGCACGATGGACATCAAACAGATCCTTGTGGATCGACAGAAAGGCCTTGACGTTCGGATTGACGATATTGGGTAGGACCGGAAGAGCACCCGGATAAATCAGGCTTCCGGCAATGGTGGATGCCAGTGCATCGAAGTCGGTGTTTCTATGGGTGGTGACAATCTCCACAGGATAGTTTTTATCAAAAAATCACGGGGAGTTCCAGCAAAGCGGTTAAGACACGCCTTCTCCAACGGCAACTATTGGTATTATCGAGCCACGGTCATCGGTTTTTGACAATTACGCCAAAATTTTGCATTCCTTTTCTCCATTTAAAAACCCCATACTCCTGGATCCAACCTTGGTGCCCTTGCCCCATTCATCCCGACCGAACCTCCCGGACCGAACGAAATACCCACTTCTAACCCTGAGCCAATGATACGCTAATGATGACGAACTCATCGATCTGTGTCCGGATTGCTCTCACCACCTGGATGCAATGCCGGAAGGTCAGGTNAAAAACAGTATCAAGCATCGATTAATCGGCAATGTACTCTAGTGTCGTATCGCGAAAGTATATTCGGGTATTCCGTTATATAAGATTCAGGCCATAATGCTGACACCGCCATCGACATAAAGGGTCTGGCCGGTGAGACGACGCCCATAAGGCGTCGCCAGATAGGCGCAGGCAAATCCGACGTCCATGATATCGACCAGCTCACCTACCGGTGAACGCTCCACGGCATCGTTCAGCATCAGGTCGAAGTCTTTTAATCCCGATGCGGCGCGTGTCTTTAGAGGTCCGGGCGAGATTGCATGNACCCGAATCTTCTGATGGCCGAGTTCATAAGCAAGATAGCGACATGCAGCTTCAAGAGTGGCTTTGANCGGCCCCATTACGTTGTAGTTGGGGACCACCTTTTGAGCACCATGGTAGCTCATGGCGAACATGGTGCCACCGTCTTTCATCAGCGGAGCTGCCAAACGTGCCATGCGGATGAAGGAATGGCAGGAAATGTCAATAGCCGTGGCGAAACCTTTTGCAGAACAGTTTAATAGGCCGCCCTGAAGATCCGCCTTGGGTGCAAAAGCGATCGAGTGCACCAGGATGTCCAGGTGATCCCACTCCTCCCGAATATGTTCGAATACGGCTTCCAACTCCCCTTCTTTCGAGACATCCAGCGGCATGAAAATTTTAGCTTGCAATTCTTTCGCCAGAGGTGACACGAATGGTTTCGCTTTTTCGTTGAGATAGGTGACCGCTACCTCTGCGCCCAGCTCCCGGAAGGCCTTCGCACAACCGTATGCTATCGAGTGTTCGTTGGCGATACCGACCACCAGGGCCTTTTTATTTTGCATCACCGGTCGGGTATCCTCTATTTTCATGTGTCTCACTCCTTGTTGAGTTTCAGCAAACCTTGGCCATGAGCAGCGACTCCTGAATGCCTGACGAGCTGGTGTCAAGCATGGCGATGCCATCAGTCGGGCCATTCCTTCTACCGCAGTCGCTCTCGTGGAAAAATCCTAATCATCGCAGCGTTATGAGCAAGAACTCCGACCGATAACCGGTTTACATTCCGAATCATCAGACTGATTCAAGACAATAGGATCAACCTTTATGGGCAGGCAGAAAGGAATGTAATCATAATAAACATATGTCGCTAGATTTGGAAAAAGGAGTGCTGCGCCTGGGTACCAAGCAGAGAGTAGAATGAGAGAGCATCATCTTCAGGGTGATTTACTGGACATGCCTCATGATGGTTTAGTGCGTTTGCGATAACAAATTGTCTACGATAGGGTGAGATTATCACTTCATGTATTGTATTCGCCACTGACATTCCCGGGCCACCGGCAAAGCCGCCCTGTATCCCAGCTCGCGGTAGGCTTCAAATTGGTGTTCATCAAAAAATTGATCGCTTGTTGTTTGATCCGGAAAATCCTTATTCCGGGCCCGATACCCATATAGATCGGCGGGTAGATTCGGTATCAATGTGGATTTGATCAAATAGATACGACCCCTTGTACCGTTCCGATATCGTATGGAGCCAATCGCATAGCCTTTTTCTGCCATCTCGAACTTTTTAGCAAAACTGGAATGGGCGGGTTTGCCATCCTCCGGCTCGGAATAGGACGATGGCAATAAACTTCCGAGATTACCTGCTTCGGGGATGAATCGAATATCTGCGCCAAAATCCGCCCGAACGCGTTCAATGGCGTTTGCCAGATCGCCAAAAGTAAAATCTTTGTCAGCGGTGGCATCAGAGACGATGATGGTATTAACCTGACGGCGAACCAGTTCGTATATCCCCAGATTTTCAAAGTGCCCGCCATCGGACAACTCAATGAAAGTATCCTCTTTGCTATGCCCGAGAGCCAACAAACTCTGCAAACCAGGCAATATGTAGTTTGGTTTTGGCAACAAATTTTTTGGTCCTGAAATAGAATTTCCCTTTTTGGGGTTGTGATTAATGGCCCAAAACCCAAGCCGTAAGTTAAAGAAAGACATGAGGAAAGAGACAAGCCGGTCAATAGTTGGGCCAGACCCGGCAAGTCCTGTATGAGGATTTATGGCAGCTCCTGAAGTGGCCATAGCCGTGGCCAGGGTTATACCACGTTCGCCGTTGAAATTCTCTGTATTGATATATCCTATTGCTTTGCTTCCGCAGTATTTTGGGGACAAAATAAAATTGTCACCGTGTCGATTGTTTAATTTTTCGTCATCAGACCGGAACAAAATAAGATTGGTATTGATCAAGTGGTAGGGTTTCAGATCATATTTTTT
>Ga0049113_10000074_pt1 | contig 22995 bp, 38 predicted proteins | sample WorMettanBELIZE1_FD_55214 | JGI IMG/M metagenome (GOLD analysis project Ga0049113, IMG submission 55214) | Marine gutless worms symbiont microbial communities from Max Planck institute for Marine Microbiology, Germany - Olavius tantulus BELIZE.1 | ecosystem: Host-associated > Annelida >... | reverse complement strand
GAACTGAAACGACAGAAAGGGAAAGCTGTTGGCGACCACGAAGAGGACGATCCCGGCGATGGTCAGGGCCAGCGCACGATTCAGACTGTCGGGAACATGGCGATGCAGTATGGTATCGCACCGGACGCACCGCACCGCACCACCCGAGGGCAAGGGCGGATTACGCTGGAGCAACCCGCAAGCATGACACTGGACCAGCGCCGCGTGAGCCATCGCTCAATTTCCTCCCACGGATCGGGGGCTGAAACGCCCGATCCGCGGTATACCGCCGTCTACCCGTCCCTGCAACCGGGTCGCGGGACATCGGAGAAATCTCATTCAAGGACCTGTCTAAGAAGCTGTGTGGTTAAAGTAGAGAGCAGGAGGCACCATGCCCGAAATCGGGGTTGGGATCGAAATCGGGATTCGATTGCGATCCCGATTCCTCTCGTTCCCACGCGCCGTGTGGGAACGAGAAATAGGAGCAAAAAGTCCAATTCGCGCAGATTCGCATGATTCATAGTTTGTGCTTAGCCCACCCCTTGGTCCGTGCGACCCGAAGTCTACGCCTGCCGCCCGGACGGCGACTCACCCGATCGAGCGACCTCCCCGCGCTTTTTGCGCATACGGTTGTTGAGGATCTCCACAGCCACCGAGAACGCCATGGCAAAATAGATATAACCTTTTGGAATCGGTTTCTCCAAGCCTTCACCGATGAGCGCCATGCCGATCAGGATAAGGAGGCTCAGGGCCAGTAACTTGATACTCGGATGGCTGTCCACGAATTCACCGATTGCCTTGGCCGACAGCATCATGACCCCGATGGCGATCATAATGGCGAGGACCATGACCGGAACGTCTCGCGCCATGCCCACCGCGGTGATGACCGAATCCAGGGAAAACACGATGTCCATGACGGCGATCTGCCCCAGCACCAGCAGATAGCTGGAAGCGGCCTTGAAATGCCGCTCCGTCTCCGCATCCCCCTCCAGACTTTCCCAGATCTCCTGCACGCTCTTCCACAGCAGGAACAGGCCACCGCCGATCAGGATCAGGTCACGACCGGAGACCTCGTGCTCCAGAACAGTGAACAAGGGCTTGGTCAGACGCATCATCCAGACCAGGGATAACAACAACAGGATGCGGGTAATCATCGCCAACGCCAGGCCCTGAATACGGGCCCGATTGCGTCTTGCATCCGGCAGCTTGCAGACAGCGATGGAGATGAAGATGATGTTGTCGATCCCCAGCACGATCTCCAACGCAGTCAGGGTGACGAGCGCGAGCCATGCCTCCGGGCTGAAAATCCATTCGAACATGGAATTACCTCGGTCGTTGCGTTATTAGACTTTTTCACCCGTACGCTATAGAATCAGCGCCATTATCATGGAACCATAACAAAGATTCCGGGTATATTGTGATGACCACCGTGACTCGGATTTGAGCTGACAGGTATTTATCGTAGTCGAGTTCGCTTTCGAGCTTCCGAATGTTGCTAATCGTTCAAGGTTTAAATTGGAAGTAAGGGAAAAGGTTCCATCCCTTTGCGGAGTAGATGTTGTCGTTCTCAATGAGATAGGCGATGATTTGAAAGAAGAAATCTTAAAAGAGGGTAAGCTGTTGTATGGATCCTAAGAAAACTACGAATCACGCGGATCCTCGAGGATCGATTCGCGCTGATTTGCGTGATTCATAGTTTTCCCTTCCACATCGGTTGTCGGGTTACGGCGCTTTTAGACTTGTCTACACAATCCGACGTTATGAATAGATGCCTAACCCGACCGACCTAGCTCAGCAATTGCGCATCGCCTTCCGCAAGTCCCGGATGCGGGCGTCGCGGATGCGCGCCGGGATCTTCGCCGGCTCGGGCGCCGCGGCGGCAACGGCCCGGACGTCCACCGATCTGGCCGCTGCGAAGAACCGGCGCAGCCGTGGAGCTTGGGAATACGCGCGATCTTGGTAACTGGCGCGGCCACGGTAATCCGCCTCAAAGGCGATCAGCGCCTGCTCGAAACGTTTGGGGCGGCGGAAGGCATCTAGACCCTCCAACAGATCGAGCACCGTCCCCGGCCGCCACTCGTCGACTTTATGCGCCATGCCGTGATAGCGTGCCACTCCCCGCGCCAGTTCCCGAAAACGGCGTGGGGCCTTGAGCCGGTTGCACAGCGCCTCGACCAGGGCCAGGCTGCGCTGTTCGTGCCCCCGGTGAACCGGCAGGATATCCGGTGGCGTCGTGCCCTTACCGAGATCATGGGTCAGGGCGGCGAATACCGTTTCCGGATCGGCTGTTTCCGAACTGGCTGTCTCCGGGTCGGAGGTCAGGCGGGCGGCCATATCCACGACCATCATGGTATGGATACCCGTGTCGATCTCCGGATGCCATTGCACCCGCTGGGGGATCCCGAACAGGCGATCCACCTCCGGCATCAGCCTCGCTAAGGCACCGGCTTCGCGCAGGACATCAAAAAAGCGCGAGGGCTTGGGTGCCACGAGCGCCTTGACCAGCTCCTGCCACACCCGCTCCGGGACCAGAGCGTCCACCTCGCCCCGGTCCACCATGGATCGCAACAAGGCCATGGTCTCGTCCGCCACAGTAAAACCCAGCTCCGCGTAGCGCGCGGCGTATCGGGCCAATCGCAACAGACGCACGGGATCCTCGGCAAACGCGGGCGAGACGTGCCGCAACACCCGGTTCTCCAGATCCGAGCGGCCACCATAGTAATCGATGAGATTGCCCTGGGCGTCTTCGGCCAGGGCATTGATGGTGAGATCCCGACGCCGCAGATCCTCCTCCAGGGTTACATCCGGTGCCGCGTGGAACACGAACCCCCGGTAGCCGGGTCCGGTCTTGCGCTCGGTGCGGGCCAAGGCATATTCCTCCTTGGTCCGCGGATGCAGGAAGACCGGAAAGTCCTTTCCCACCTGCCGAAAGCCCTGGGCGATCATCGCCTCCGGGGTGGCGCCGACGACCACAAAATCACGGTCGGCAGGGAACCGTCCGAGCAACCGATCCCGCACAGCACCGCCCACCAGATAGACCTCGATAGCGTTCCCCGGACCTTGCCCCAAATCTTGCGGCACGTTCATATCCAACGCCATTAAGTTAAGCGTTACCGGTCTGCAAACAAAAAAAGAAACGACGAATTATGCGAATCTTCGCGCAAGGATTCGCGCCGATTCGATTCGCGTGATTCGTCGTTTTCGCTTCCACATCCTGCCCGACCACAACCAGCAGGTCAATAGCTAACTCGATGGCACTGTTTTCACGTCCCCATCCCGCATCGCTCGGTCAGGTTGGATCGGGCGGTTGGCCCCGATCCTAGCCTAGGGGTTTCGCCTCTAGGGCGCGGCCATCGGGCCTCGGCGATACGGTCTCCCCCTTTCGGGTACTCCCAAGCCACCTGGCGATGTCCCGAAGACCCGCTTGATTTCCCGCCACAGCTTGGGAAGCAACCAGATCAGGAGCAACAAGAAGAGGGCTAGGAGCACCAGAAACAGCACCGGGTGATTGACCGCCACCAGCAGACCGGCCACGACGCTGAAATCCTCCACGATAGAGGCCGTCCAGTTGGTTAAGGGCTCGGACGAGGTGTTGATGAGCACCCTGGCTCCGGCCTTCGTGGCGTGGGAGGCCGCCGCCCAGGAGCGCCGCCGCAAGCTCGGCGCCGAGGCCCACATCCCCCACCACACCGGCTGCCAACAGGGCCCCGGCCAGGATGCGGACGAAAGTATGCAGGGTATCCCAGACCCTATCTACGCCGGGGATCTTATCGGTGAGAACCCCACCAGATTACATGAAGCCGGCGGCGAACATGGCCAACGGATCGGCCAGCACTTCCATGCCTTCCGGAGGTGCCATCCTGCCGTTGGCCCCGAGAAAGCCCAGCACCAGGATCGCGGCATGGAGATTGATCCCACTGGCCCAACCAGCGCCTAGGGAAAGAGCGAGTGTCTGCGCCAGATCGTCCACGTCCGCGTCCTCCTGCCAGCCTGTGATCGATCGAATTATACGCCTAACTTGTACGAATCGCTTTCGTCCACCGGCTTTCGGCGATTTCTGGGTAAGGGATGCAAACCCATTTTATAAACGCGCCGTAACCTGACATCGATAATCTGCGGCTGTTGGTCCGTACAGCGGACCTTGCGGCTTGAACGCTTGCTGGAAGCGATCCCACCAATGGCGAGACCGATGAGGTCAATATGAAGGCTCTCGGCTATTCGACCTAATCGACCAGGTGATGGATCAAGGGGTCCACGTCTCCCTCGTTGATGACGCGCCCATGGAGAGACGCCCCAGCTGCCTGCACGGTTCCGGGATCGCCGGTGAGTAACGGATGCCAAGCGGGCAGGGGGCGGTTCTCCGCCACCAGCCGGTAAGCGCAAGTGGCAGGGAGCCACCGGGGTTGCTCCAGTATGGCCGGCGTCAAGATTATGCAGCTGGGGATGATCCGAGCCCGCTTAGCATAGTCGGCGCAACGGCAGGTGTCCAGCTCCAGCAGTCTGCAAGCCACGTTGGTGTAATGGGTACGCCCCGTGTCCACGTCCTCGAGCTTTTCCAGACAGCTCTTGGCGCAGTCGTTGCAGAGGGACTCCCACTGCTCTGGGGTCATTGCGATCAGTGCGGTAGTCTCCCAGAATCTGTCGGTGCTCGGGTTCATGGTCCGATGGTGGGGTATGAGCAAAGCTCCGGCAACGTTCTCAAATTACCCGGACTCATTTGCAATATGAAACATCCAATTCAGTACATCGAATACTTCCTGCAGATTAACCGTCGCTGAAAATTTCGTAGGGTCTCTGGTGAATACCCTATTTCCCAGGTTGCCGAACTCTCGAATGTTAGCCATAGTAACAACACTGTAGCAAATTTTTCGGCCCTGCAAAGAAGCAGCGACCATTTCAGCCAGCGCTTGTGTCCACCCCTCCTCGAAGTCATCCTTTTTAGCCTCGATAACACAGAGGGGAGGTACATCCATGTCACCATATTTCGTTTTTGGTGCAATCAGATAGTCAGGTTCACCAACCAACCCTTTTCCTTTTTTTGGAAGCGTCCCGCCAAGCATACCAAGTTCTGTTCGCCGAGCCGCAACACGAATGGGTATTGGCTCACCAGTTAACGCGCCAACTAATGTCCTATGACCGATCTACAAAATAACAACGACGCCTACGATAACCCCTGGAAAGACGTACTCGAACACGCCTTCCCCGAATTCATGGCCTTCTATTTCCCCGAGGCACGTGCCCAGATCGATTGGGCACACGGCCATGAATTCAAGAATACCGAGCTGCGTCAGGTCGTGCGCGACGCCGAACTCGGTAAACGGTTTACCGACGCCCTGGTACAAGTCATCCTTAAGGATGGGGAACCACGTTGGATCCTGAAGTATCCCCTTATTATTGCAGTCTAAAACAACACGTTGTGATGCTCATTTGATCTTTGGCTCGTTCCCACGCTCCAGCGTGGGAACGCCGTTGTAGCCGCTCCAGCGGCCGAGATCCCTCGCTTTACTCGGGACCAAGTTTCATGATGCTGGAGCGTCTGGGATGTGCTCCCACGCTGGAGCGTGGGAGCCAGAGAGATTTGTGGGGATACCTCAGCGTTGGATTTACATCCACCGCTACGTCCATCCTATCGCCAGCTTTGCCGTGCTGGCCGACGAAGATGCCGGGTGACGACCCGACCACTATGGTTTCGAGGTCCTTGGCTGCCGCCATATACTGGAATTTCCCATCGTCAAACTTATCGACTATGCGGACCGTGCTGAATTACTCGGAACGAACCTCAATCCCTTCGCCCTCGTTACCGCCATGCATCTGTGCACTCGTCAGATCAAAGGCGACCCGCGAGCTGGCTATCAGGCCAAACTCAACCTCGTGCGGGCGCTCTACCGGCAAGGTTGGGACCGGCAGCGAATACTCGACCTTTTCGCGGTCATCGACTGGATGGTGTGCCTGCCGAATGCACTTGAACAACAGCTATGGCAAGCTATAGAAACCAAAATGCGCTACGTCACGAGTGTTGAATGACTTGCTATCCGGAGGGGCCTACAGCAAGGCCGGCTGGAAGGCAAACTCGAAGGCAAGACCGAAAAGGCTGCGACGATCCTGGAACGTCTTCTCGTCAAACGCTTTGGTCCGCTTGATGAAGCAGCCCGCAAGCGCCTCGATACAGCCATGCTGGAACAACTCGATCTTTGGGCCGATCGCATTCTGGATGTATCCACGGTAGATTCCGTATTTGAAGAGCATTGACGCAAGGGAATGTTAAAGCTCCCGGTGTACCAGCGCCGTAATCAAAGACTGGGCGATATTTCAGACCTGCCTCGGGGTGCGAGTATGGCCGCGGATTTCACAAGACGGCGAGTCTCGGTGGATTATACCAACGAACGATGCGGGCTGACCCCCTGATGCACCGCAGCTTCCAACTATCCAAACTCATTCGGGTCGGGCTCGCCTTGGCGGTGGCGCTCTTGACCCTGCTCCTGCTGTGGGCGCTGCTGATCCTGACGGATACGGCGTTCGATGTTTGGACGCGCCTGCGGGAGGGCCCGACCTGGTTCTTCTCTCTCTACGTCGCTGGCTTTCTCGCCATCAGCGGGGTAGGGGGGGTCACACTGTGGCGCCTGTTGCGGCCCCGGCCCGGGTGGCGGGCGCGGGCGGAGCGGACCCAGGCGCCGCCGCGGGTGGATCGAGAGGCGTTGGAGCAACGCCTGGAGCAAGGCACGGCGGCGGGCATGGATATGGCGGCGGTGCGCCGCGAATTGGCGCTGCTCGAGCAGCGCAAGGCCGCCGGTCGGATCCAGGTCAGCTTCTTCGGCGAGATCAGCAGCGGCAAGTCCTCGCTGATCAAGGCTCTGCTGCCGGAGGCGGAACCTGCCACCAGTGCCGCCGGCGGCACTACCCGGGAGATTGCAACTTACAATTGGCGTAGCAGTAGCGGTGACGAGTTGGTGCTCACCGATATGCCGGGTACCAACGAGGTGGGGGCGGGTCTGGACGAGACCGCGCGGGCGGAGGCCATGCGTGCCCACCTGGTGGTCTATGTGTGCGACGGAGACCTGAGCAGAACCCAGTTCGCGGATCTGAGTGCCTTGCTGGCATTGGGAAAGCCGATGGTTGTCGCCTTGAACAAGACTGATCGCTACCGGGAGTCGGAGCTCGAGCTGCTCCTTAAGCGCCTGCGGGAGCGGTTGCAGGCACATGGGGGCGAGGGTAGGGGAGAGGAGGAGAGCCGGGTGGATCTGGTGGCCGTACAGGCCGGGGGCAGGCGCGAGGTCCTGCGGGTGTTGCCGGACAGGCGCGAGGAACGGGTAGTACGTGAGATGCCGCCACGAGTGGACGCGCTGCGCGCGGCCCTGCAACGCCACCTGGACGAGGACCCGGAGGTGCTGGAGAAGCTGCGCGATACTAGCGTCTTCGTGCTGGCGGCCCAGCGGCTCGATGAGGCGGAACTGGCCCATCGTCGCGGGCATGCCGAAGCACTGACCCGCAGCTATTCCAGAAAGGCTATGATCGGCGCCATGGCCGCTATTACCCCCGGCTCCGACCTGGTGATCCAAGGCTACCTCGGGGTAAGCATGATCAAAGAGCTGGCCAATCTGTATGAGGTTCCGGTGCGGCGCATGGATACGGACCTGCTGTTGAAGCTGGTGCAAAAACGGGTCGCCCGCAGCAGCACCATCATGCTCGCCGTGGCCGGGAATGCCCTCAAGGCCTTCCCCGGTCTCGGCACCCTGGCCGGCGGTATCACCCATGCCGCGGCCTATGGCATGATCTTCGATGCCCTCGGGAAAGCAGTGGCCCGGTCGCTGGAGTCTCGGGGCGCCCTGCGGCCGGTCCAGGCGGCACAAGTCTTTGAGGAGAGCTTGAGTGAAGATCTCGAAGCGCGTGCAAGGCGTTTTGCACGACTTGCCATGGACATCCGTAAAGAACCCCAGGCGGAGTAACCACGAGCCGACGGTTGACCGGAGCCATCTGGATCTGGCGCGAGAAAGCCTGCGTGAACTGGTGCGGGGTACGCGTATCCCGCCGGAGGTACGGGAGTCCCTGGTGGACGGCTACCGCCAGGTAGAGGCCATGCTCGAGAAGCTGGAGCAAGGCCATCTCTACATCGCCGTCTTCGGCCGCGTGAGTGTCGGCAAATCCGCAATCCTGAACGCCTTGCTGGGCGAGGACTGTTTCAGCACCAGTCCCCTACACGGCGAAACCAAATCCAGCGCCATGGGACAATGGGAGGAATACCATACCGGTGGCGTCTATCTGATCGACACCCCGGGCTTGAACGAGGTGCAGGGGGATGAGCGCGAGCGCCTCGCCCATGAGGTCGCTGCCCGCTCGGATCTGGTGCTCTTTGTGGTAGACGGGGATCTTACGGAAACCGAGATCCGGGCCCTGCGCGTCCTGGTAGGGGACCAGCGTCCCATCATCTTGGTATTCAACAAGATCGACCGCTATACTAGAGATGAGCAGGAGCAGCTCCTGGCCTCCCTGACCCTGCACACCCACGGCTACATCGACGCCGGCAACATCGTCTGCGTCAGCGCCCGGCCTGCGGAGCGGCTGGTCGTCCTGGTGGGTGCGGACGGCCGGGAGACCGAGACCTTGCGTCGAAGCGAGCCGGACATGGCGGCCCTGAAGCGGCGTCTATGGGAGCTCCTGGAAGCGGAAGGGGAGACCCTGGCGGCGCTCAATGCCTCCCTCTTCGCCGGCGACTTGAGCGACAAGGTGGGGAAACGCATCCTGGAGGTCAAGCGCACGCTGGGGGCCAGGCTGATCCGGACCTACTGCATCATCAAGGGCATCTCGGTGGCGCTCAATCCCATTCCGGTAGTGGACCTTCTGGCCGCAGCCGCCGTCGATGCGAGTATGGTGGTACATCTATCCAAGCTCTACGGACTGGCGCTCTCCAAGACCGAGGCTGGGACCCTGGTCAAGACCATCGCCACCCAGATGGCCCTGTTGATGGGGACCGTGTGGGGCGTCAACCTCCTATCCTCCGCCCTCAAGCTGGGGACCGGTGGCCTGTCCACCCTGGTGACCGGTACCGCCCAGGGCGCCGTCGCCTATTACGCCACCTATGTGGTGGGACAGGCGGCGAAAGTCTATCTGGCCCATGGCAAATCCTGGGGAGAGGCAGGCCCCAAGCTGGTCATCCGGGATATTCTGGACAGCATCGACCGCGATTCCATCCTGGCTCAGGCCAAAGCGGATATTGCAGGCAGATTGAAATCAGCATAATCGACCGCGATCCTCGCGGTGCGGGCGGGCCGACCGCTACCTTGGAACCCGATGCCATTAAGCCAGCTGCTGGCTGCTTATCAGAAAAAACTACCAATCACGCGAATCCTCGCGAATGGATTCGCGCCGATTCGCGTGATTGGTATGACAATGGCTGCTCTACATCTTACTCTCCAGAAAAAATGATCTTATTCGTTTAATCCATGAGCGCAAGCAGACCATCTGCACCTTCGATGTCTAACGGCTCGGTCTTTTCGGCTCGTTCCAACGGGACGAGGCACGGGCCGATAGCGATGTCGACCTGTTCGTCGAGTTCGCACCCGGCGCGGCTACCTTCGACCATTTCATGGACCTGAGCTGCTATTGCGAGGACCTGTTCAGACGCTGGGTCGAGATCGTTACCCCCATCGGCTTGATACATCCGTTTAGGCGTCGTGTATTTTGCTGGAAACTATTGGAACCAATAGAGAATGATTTGATTTTCCAGTCTTGGTGAAAAATTCAAAAGTCCCATTTTCGCTACACACCCAAACTTCTGCAGCTCCATTGGCAAAATATAGCTTTCTTTTATTCAGTTCTGGAAAGTCATCAATGATTTCTTCAAATGCCATTCCTTGAGCCAGCATTTCCAACACATCATAAACGGTGATTCTTAGTCCCCGAATGCAGGGCTTACCTGATCTTTTACTTGGTTATAATGTGATAATATCTCGATAGTTCACGTATTTTACCTCGTAAATTGAAATTGCTTGGGTTTGTTATTTTATTAGTTCTACTTTGTTACATTATATGGTGACCTACTCACCTACAAGGAATCTACCAAACAATGAGATCCAAGAAAATCAGCGGAAAATGGGGACAATGGAAACAGACTACATTTTCTCCCAACTAAACAGCCAATTCAATCTGCCTATCGTCCGGTGCTGATTTTTTCGGCCTGCCGGGTGATCCTTTCCATGTTCGTTTACCGAGCATTGCTGCGATCTCGTGTTGGAACCGGACGTTGCCGAGAACGAATCCCTCGTTGACACATTCGCGTATGCACGTGAGTAGATCGTCGCTCAAGACATCGGCGAACAGCGCGCGGCAAGCGGTTTGTCGCTTGTCGGGAGAGTCACCGAGAGCAGCATAGAATGAGTGCGGCGAGACGACCAGATTTTCAGTGCCGAGCGCATTGGTGCGATAGCTGGACCAGGGATAGTCGGCAGACGCTTCGACCATGCCTGCGTGGACGGGGTTAAGCTCGATGTAGCGCTGGCAGGCTACTAGGTAAGCACCATTCTTCCGAAGAGCGGAAACGTCCTTCGAACAGGGTGCCGGTTCGGTGGTAGGTGCGGTTGATATACTGGACGTAGCCTTGCCCCAAGCCCTTCATCATCGTGGATACGCCCTTGTCAGACTTCGTTGTCATCAGCAGGTGAACATGATTGGTCATCAGCACGTAAGCGTGCACATCGACCAATTCCGCGGCGCTAACCTCCGAAAGTTTGGCGAGGAAGTAGCGGAAATCATCGTCGGCGAAAAAATTACCCCTCGATCGATGCCGCGCAAAATGATATGCGTCGAAATCCCGGCGAAGCGGAGGTGGGTTCTTCTTGGAAAGTGACTCTCAAATATGATCGCTTGACTGGGGAATAATAACAATAACAGAAAATGTGGTCTATCCCCGTTTTTCGCTCTATTATTTCTACTGCTTGCTTTACATGATCTTCGTAAATGGTATTAAAAGACTCAGAAAAAGGACAAAGGTACATACAACTTTTTCTCTTAATATCGAATGAAAGTTTTTGAAATCTTAGCTTCAATCTAAGTTTCTCAATATTGATTTCCTCTCTTGGAGGCGTTTCCCCTATATTTTCTAGTTCAGGTAATTGATCAAGTTTTCCTTCGTCGTGAAAAACATATAGACAAACATCGACACAGTCGTTACAAATAAACACGCCGGGACCAGCAATGAGCATTTCAACTTCGTGTTGAGATTTTCCACAAAATGAGCAATGTAAGGTTTCTGCTTTTTGCTTATCAGAATCAGACATTTTCCTTCTCTTTTATGAATTCCAACGTTGGCCTCAGCCGCCGCCCAAAGTGCTGCGGGCGTAGCGAGGGGCACTTTGGGCCGTCGGCTGGAGGCTTTTGTTGGGCCATAACACTCGCTGAATACAGTTCGCTAAACCCGAATTTACTGGCGGCAGTTAGCTCCTAGCGACTCGACCCGGCAGTTCGCCAACCAGAGCAGGAATGCTCTCCCAGGGCACCAATGCCGCTTCGCTATTCTCCGACAGCCGCTTGCAGTCCTCCGCAGTTGTCAGCAAATAGCGGGTTGGGGCAAAATCCTGCAAGGATATTGCCAGGTTGGGCAGTGACCAATTGTTGATGGCCCTGTCGGGATGTTCAGACAGCCACTGCTGAGATGCTGTTTCCAAGTCGGTACAGGAATCGTTTTGCGAATGAATGCTGACGGTCAGATTCGCACCTACACTATTCCAAACCACCGCCTTGACTAGAATCACGACGACGTAGAGGGCTGCCAGCTATGCAACGAGAGCAAGACGTTGATGTGGGGTGGCCGGCACCCATTTCATACGGTCTATCGCTGCCAGCACCAAGATCACGATGAAGAAAAAGAACGTGGCTCCGGTCTTCAGGACAATGCCATGTTCGAGATACTGCAAAGTCAGCGAGACAATGGCCCGTTTTGGCAAACTGAACAAGGTGATTTCCTGGCCGGTTAGTCTCATCTGGCTATGGCGCTTAGTCAGGAAAGCCACCAGGAGGCTGAGCAGCAAGGCCACGACCAGAGCAATCATTCCGGCAATGACGCCCGGGATGGCAACATGGCTGCCGCTGCTTTTTGTCGTTAGATACCAGAAAGCGGCGCAAGCCGCCGCGAATCCCAACCCCATTAACCGCCGATGATGCCCACGACCTGAACTGCAATACCTTGCGCGGCCTGAAACGAATCATTGAGCGAGTCCGCCGTCGCCGTGGGCGGCTGTCGATCTTGTTGGCCGGGCATCCGAAGCTCCGAGACGACCTACGTCGCCCAACGATGGTGGAGATCGGTGCACGAGCTACCGTATTCGAGCTCGAAGGTCTCAAGGGCCAACAGATGCAGATTGAGCACTACCTGACCCTCGCTCTGGAGCAAGCGTACCGGTTGAGTGAAAAACCGGTGACTGCGGAGGTCATCGCAGCAACTATGGCCCCGGGAATACACTGGAGCCCATGCTCATACGCCACGGTTACACCCCCAGGGCGGTAGCCGAACTACTCAATGTCCGTAACAGTGAAGTCCGTGCCTTCCTACATGGTCAGCTACCCGAAGAGCGGGCCGATGAGCTCAAGCAGCAGCTCCTCAAGACGGGGATACCGCTGTGAATCTGGGGTAGCATCGAGGAGCGACCGACTTCAACCCAGATATTGCCATTGAGCCGGTAGACCTCCAAGGTACGCTCGACCGGATCAGTTAGCCACGCATACTGCACACCATAATGCGCATACAGTGGCATCTTGTCCTTACGGTCCTGCCGTTTGGTGGATGGAGAGAGGATCTCGCAGATCCAATTAGGAACCACCTTGACCCGGTGGCCCGTGGGAAGTATCGGCATACGCTTCCGGTGCAGCCGGCCAGGTCCGGCACGGCTACCTCGACATCACGCACGAAATGCACTTCGGGCTCGGGGAAGATCCACCACCCACTGGGACCATCGATGCCGTCACCGTAGCTGCGGCCAATCGAGCGGTCGAAACGAGCGGCAACGTGAGCATGTGGGATTGCGGACCGCGGTTGGGTGTGGAGTTGGCCGTTCAGAATCTCACCGACTACCCCCTCGGGCAGGGCCTCGTAGAGGGTTGCTTGGTGTGTGGGTACTGTTGCGGCATGGTTTTTCGAGCTCTGCGCTTCTACGCTAATTCTACTCTACAATTTGTCCATGCTATTCTCAGCAAGGGTGAGCCGAGCCAACCGAGCAAGCCCTGGTCACGGAGCATGAGCCCATTGGCACGGAACGTGAGCCAAACATCCCGTCCATTGTCAGTGAGCATGAGCCCGAAGTGGTGGCTGTTTGCAAGCCAGGCCCTCACTATTGGCGAGCCGCTACAGATAGGGGGATATTTCCCCGCGAGGACGGTCATCGCAAAGATATTTTTTCTTTCGCGGAGAAAAGGGCAGGGTGATTCCTTGACTCTTCAATCTTCCCCACCATGGCTCCGATGTCATCCATAGAAGCATAAGAACGATTGGATAAGCTCACAGAACCCGGAGGGTGAGGATTAACCGGGGGGTAATAGGACACGGCTTGTTTCCTTCGGGTACCTTCAAGGAAAGGGGCCAAGCCAGGGCGGGTAAAGGAAGTCCGCCCGTCGGGAGCTACCTTAGGCTTGGCGTAACTTGGCCTTCATTTCGATCCCCAGCCGCCGGGTGGGTGGTCACGGTCGCCGGTGCTCTGGTCACAAACTCCACCCATTCCTGCATCATCCGGGCGCGCTTGGCGAACAGATCGCCGCGCCGGTAGGCGGCCTCGACTTTGTTTTCAATGACATGGGCCAGGGCCATTTCCGCCACGTCGCGGGGGAAGCTCGATACCTCGCCGCTCTAGTCCCAAAAGCTGGAACGGAAGCCTTGGGGCACGTAGTTGCCACGCTCGCAGTTCACGCCGTACCCCATCCCGCGCATCAGTTGTAGCAGGGCCATGTTCGACAGCGGCCTGCCAACAGATAGGGGTTGCCATGAACCTTCGGCAGGGCCTCTAGCACGGTCAGGAACGCATCCGACAGCGGGACGCGGTGCTCGCGTTCGGCCCTCATCCGAGTTGCCGGTATGGTCCAGGTCCGGTTTTCTAGATCAATTTCCTCCCATCGAGCTTCTAGAATCTCACTGGTCCGGGTGGCGGTCAGGATCAGGAATTGCAGTGCCAGGGCCGACAAGCTCCCATTGGCCCGTAGCTCGGCCATGAACATAGGCAGGTGGTCCCGGTAGCTGTGCGTTGCCGCGTAGTCCAGGATGTTCTCGATGCGTTCCTGTACCCGCTTAGCGGTTTCGGTCTTGGTATTCCAGATCGGCTTGAGGATGCTCAGCACATCGTCCGTACCGATGGTGTCTACCGGCTTTGATCCGGTCATGGCCCGGACGTAGGTCTTGGGGGTACTCACCCATTGGCGAGCATGTTTGGTCCTCTATCCTCTTCGGTGCGCCCGGATGTACCGGGCTGCGCAGGTGGCGAAGGCGGGCATCTTCTCCGTTTCAGCCTGGGCTTTGGCACGCGCTTCGATGGGGTCAACCCCGGCTTTCGCTTGCCATGCCTGGTTCGCGCCCAAGAGGACGCCGTATTCCCAACACAGGGCCAGCTAGATACTCTTGAAGTATCCCGCTCACTTATGTCATGGGCCAACTGGCACGGGGTTGGGTACTGGAGACCGGCATATTCCGGGCCGAGCTTCAAGAGTCCCCGATAGAAGGGGTGAGCAGATGAAATCGGACCTGGCTCCAGACAAAATCCCTCTGTCGGGTGCGGTCGAGGTTCTCGTCGAAGAACCCTTTGGGCTTGTCGGCGTAGTGCCCTGGCCAGCCAAGCGGAAAGGGCGGCGTGACCGCCAACCAGAGATCCAGTATTTGCCGGGCGTAGATCAGGTCGTCGCCGGTCAGCTCGATCAGCGCCCCGCCTGGCCGTGGTAGATCGACATCGAGATGTCCCCATAGCCAGTACGCAACCGGCCCGCCAACTGCGCCAACCGGCGAACCGCGAAGGCCGACTAGTTAGCCCAGGCGGTCAATCTCCCGGAAGCTGGCGCCGCGGGTCAGGGCCTCTTTCAGCATCTCCGTTACTGCGCGGCGGAATCGGTCCTGAGCGGGCCGATCCTGGTCTCTTCGCATCGCAGCTGGTCGTACAGATACAGCAGCAAGAGACTAATGTGCGGATCGTCCTGTCCCAGGGGTGGGATGACTAGTCCCTGCACCAGCACGCGCACGCCGTCCAGTCGGGCGCGAATCACCTACTTGACCAGATGAAGGGCACTTCCTCGCGCAGGAGGCAACGCCGACCGGCGAAATATTCGAGCTTTCGAGCTCCGGTTGTCGTAGGTTTGCCCATGGTTCAACCCGAAACGCGCAGGGCGGCGGCAAATTTGCAAACCGTGTCCGACGCGTCGGTCGGGTGGATTACCCGCAGGACCTCCTTGACTGACTTTCCACGTGCTACTCGGATTTCTTGGGCAGCGGATAACTATTCAATCTTGCCATAAGACGCCAGCCCGATCAACAGAGCATCCCGAATGCTGGCGATGGTCTCATCGTTAAGGGTGAGAGAAAAATTAGCATAGCTATGGCCAAACCTTTCATACAGGTCAGGTTGTGGTCAGGGCCTCGGTGCGGCAGCAACCGTACCGGGGTCCGCCCATTCAGGTGGCCTACCTTTTGGGCCACTTTATAAAACGGGGATCAGGAGGAATTATAGCGGAAGACGGCGGAACCATTCTCAGCGGATAGTCCCCCAGCCAATCCCCTTGGCAGGGTTCTCCATATCCGCCCCCTTATTGCAGTTGCGGCTGCTCGGCTTTCGGCTTCCCGCGGACAACCCTCTCTTTCCGTTCCCTTTCCCCTGATAAGCGCTGCGGGCGTTTCGGTGTAGTCCGTATCTACTTTTCAAGGGGGAATAGAGGGATGTCTGCCTACGTTAATAACTGTATGCATTAAATGTTGCTTATCCGCCTATTATTCACTCTGCAAGGCGTTCCATGCGTTTGGTTTTTGTGGATTTTCGGCAAATCAACAACAGGGGAGAACCCGATGAACAAGAAGCTCCTTTCCCTGGCGGTCGCGGCCGCTATCACCGCTCCGGCGGCGGCCCTGGCCGACGCCACCCTCTACGGTAAGGCCTACGTGAGTATCGACTGGTTCGATATCCAAGGGTGAGGACGAGTACAAAGGCTGGGGCCTGAACAAGGGCAAGATCGGTAAAGGTAGCGGGCGTACCAATCGTCTCGGCGTCAAGGGTTCCGAGGACCTCAGTGCCGGCTTGAAGGCTATCTGTCAGGGCGAGTTCGGCATACCGCTGGCCAACGAGAGGGACTACAACATCGCTGACGGCGATCAGAGCGGGCTTCAAGATACGTAACACCTATGTCGGCCTGAAGAGTGGCTTCGGTACCCTCTTGGTGGGTCGTCATGACACCTCGTTCAAGATCTCCACCAGCAAGCCGGAGCTCTTCAACGATACCATGGCCGACTACGAAGGCACGATCGGCTTCGACGATCACCGCGCCGATAGCACCATCATCTCATCACCCCCAACTTCAGCGGCTTCCAGTTCGCTGTTGCCACCGTACCCGGTTCCGCAAGCACTGTCGATGGAGACATAAACCGTAAGTCGGATAGCCTGGCCGAGGGTTACTCCCTCGCCGCCACTTACGGCAATGGTCCCTGGTACTTCGGCGCCGCCTATGAGGTGCTGACCAAGAAGCTCGCCTTCGATGGTATCGACGGGAACACCGACATCACCGACAAGGTTCTGGATACCTCGGATTTCAAGAAATGGCGTGTCGGTTTGGGTATCCGGGATCTTGAGTGGCTTTTACCTGAGTGCCATCTATTAAGAATCAGAAGTCCATCGACTTCGTGGAAAAGATTGGCGATAAAGACAACGACGCCGATCTGTGGCAGGGCCCGATCGACTATGCCTTCGGTAACAACATGATCAAGGGCATGTACGGTAAGAAAAGCCGGGATGCCGGTACTGAGCCTGATATAAAAAGCTGGGTCGTGGGCTTTGATCACAGCTTCAGCAAGCGCATCGAGGCCTATGTCCTCTATACCTAATATACCTAAGGTCGATGCGGACCAGAAAGATACCGATGAGGGTGACTGGAAGGACTTCTCGCTCGGCGTGATCTACAATTTCTAAACCCGGCTTGGGTTTTTCATGGAACAATGGGGCCTTCGGCCCCGTTTTTTCGTGTTTCACACAAACCCTCCCATGATCGAGATCGATGCGTTACGTGACTACTCCGACGGCTTATTGGTCGGCGACCAATTCGAAGACTACTGCCTTAATTGGGTTGCAGGTGGAGGGAGACTAGCTAGTCAGGTGCTTGATCAGCGGTGTGAACGCGAGCCTGGCACTGATCGATAAGGCAATCACCGGGGGGCGGATGGGATCCTGGTCCATCATGGTGTTTTCTGGAAGGGTGAATCGCCATGCCTGGTGGGAATGCGGGAGCGACGTATTCGGACTCTGGTACGGTCCGGAACCAGCCTGTTTGCCTATCATCTTCCCTTGGATGCTCACCCGGAGCTCGGCAACAACTGGCAGTTGGCGCGCGTACTCGGTATCCTCGACGCGCGGCCTGCAGCCTCGAAACAGGGGCTTCTGTGGCAAGGACGGTTGCCCGATCCCATGGGCAAGGGGGAGATTGTGTGCCGAATGCTTCGGACTCGCGCATTGCTGCTTTCTGGACCTGGACAACCCGGCTTGGAGAGGCCTTGAAAACTCCAAAACCCGTTATTTTCTATCGAGTTATCATTCAGTTACCCTGCCGCTCGGGGGACTCCTTGACCCGTTAATGGCATATCAGAGAAAATGCGACGCTAGTTTTTAGTTGATTCGCATATTCTGATTCTCACCTTCCTGAGCGGTAAGGCTTCCGTCCTGGAAGCGCAACCTAGCAGAGCCTACCGGGAGTCGTCAGAGAAATGAGCGCACCAGGCGTGGATAATAAGCGGCGGCGGGTCCTTGTCGCTGCTACAAGCGTAGTCGGGGCCGTCGGTGTCGGTTACGTGGCTGTTCCTTTCGTTGCTTCCATGAACCCGAGTGCCAAAGCCCGGGCAGCCGGAGCGCCGGTAGAGGCGGATATCGGCAAGCTGGAACCGGGTGCCATGTTGAGGGTCAAGTGGCGCGGCAAACCGGTCTGGGTGGTAAATCGCACCGAGGAGATGTTGGCCGCGCTTCCTGAGTTGGACCAAGTGCTGGCGGACCCGGACTCGGCGGCATCCGTACAGCCGGAGAGCTGCCGCAATGCGACGCGCTCGCTCAAACCCAAGTATCTGGTGGCCGTGGGTATCTGTACCCATCTGGGCTGCTCCCCCACCTACCGGCCCGAGGTGGCCCCCGCCGATCTAGGAGTGGAGTGGAAGGGTGGTTTTTTCTGCCCCTGTCACGGTTCCCGATTCGACCTGGCCGGGCGCGTCTATGCCGGTGTTCCGGCACCGGTCAATCTGGAAATACCCAAGCACACCTATATTTCCGATACCGTCATCCTGATCGGTGAAGACGGAGGAGCAGCCTGATGAGTATAGAGCGTACCGGATTCCTCGGTTGGATCGACGAACGTTTCCCGCTCACCAAGGTCTGGAAGGAGCATCTGTCCGAGTACTATGCGCCTAAAAACTTCAATTTCTGGTACTACATGGGCTCCCTGGCGATTCTGGTGTTGGTGCTGCAAATCGTCACCGGGCTGTGGTTGACCATGAACTACAAGCCCTCGGCGGACGATGCTTTCGCATCGGTCGCCTACATCATGCGGGATGTGAATTGGGGTTGGCTCCTGCGTTACATGCACTCCACCGGCGCTTCGGCCTTCTTCATTCTCATCTATCTGCACATGTTCCGTGCCCTGCTCTACGGTTCTTACCGCAAGCCGCGCGAGCTCTTGTGGATTATCGGTGTGATCATTTATCTGGCCATGATGGCTACCGCCTTTTTCGGCTATCTCTTACCCTGGGGGCAGATGTCCTATTGGGGCGCTCAGGTCATCGTCAATCTGTTCGCGGCAGTCCCCGGTATCGGTGAGGACCTGTCCGTATGGGTCCGGGGTGATTATGTCATCTCCGATGTCACCCTGAACCGGTTCTTCGCCTTCCACTTCCTGGTACCATTCCTGATCGCGGGTCTCGTATTCATCCATATCGTCGCCTTGCACAAGGTGGGTTCCAACAACCCGGACGGGATCGAGATCAAAAAGGGCCCCAAGGGCAATCGCTGGGATGACCAGGCACCGGCGGATGGGATCCCGTTCCATCCGTATTACACGGTCAAGGACATTGCCGGGGTCGTGGGCTTTCTGATCCTCTTCTCGTCCGTGGTCTTCTTTTGGCCTGACTTCGGCGGCTTATTCCTGGAAGCACCGAACTTTCAGCCCGCAGATCCCCTGAAGACACCGGAGCATATCGCTCCCGTATGGTATTTCACGCCCTTCTACGCCATATTACGCGCAGTCCCCCCCATGTTCGGCTCCCAGTTCCCGGGCGTCGTGGTAATGTTCGCGGCCATCCTGATCCTGTTCTTTCTGCCCTGGCTGGACCGCAGCGAGGTCAAATCCATCCGCTACAAGGGCATCCTCTCCAAGATCGCCATCGGTGTATTCGCGATTACTTTCATCGCTTTGGCCTGGCTGGGCCTGGAGGCGGCTACGCCGGCCAAGACCCTGCTCGCCCAATTCTTCACCGTGCTCTATTTTCTGTTCTTCCTGCTGATGCCCATCTACAGCAAGCTAGATAAGACCAAGCCGGTCCCGGAAAGGGTGACGAAAACCAGCTGGATCAGCAAGATCAAGACCAAGCCGGTTCCAGAGAGGGGGACAAAATGAAAAGCTTGCTTATCGCATCCATTCTCTTGCTGGTGCCTGCGTTTGCCTCGGCCTCCGGCGGCACTGGTCTGTACTTGGAGGAAGCCGACATCGATCTTGCGGACAAGGAGTCCCTGCAGCGGGGTGCCGACTACTTCGTCGATTACTGCATGGGTTGCCATTCCCTCAAATACATGCGCTACAACCGGATGGGCGAGGACCTGGGGCTCGACGAGGTTCAGATACGTCAAGACTTCATCTTCGACAAGGAGACCAAACCCGGCGATTTGATGGTTGGCACCATGCGCCCGCAGGACGGCGAAAAATGGTTCGGCACCGCGGTGCCGGATCTGACGCTGGTCACCCGCTGGCGTGACCCGGACTGGGTCTTCACCTACCTCAAGAGCTTCTACATGGACGAGAGTAGACCTTACGGCGTCAACAATGCAGTGTTTCCTGAAGTGGGTATGCCCCATGTCTTGGCCGGTCTGCAGGGATTGCAGAAGGCCGTCTATACGAGAGCCGAGGGCGAGCACAAGGGTCCGCTGAAAGGTTTCGAACCGGTGCAGCCAGGTAGTCTATCGGTGGAGGAATACGACCGGATGGTCCGCGATCTGACGAATTGCCTGACCTACGCGGGTGAGCCCATAAAGCTCGAACGCCGGCGGTTGGGCTTCTATGTGCTGGGCTTCCTGATCATACTCTTCGGCCTCGCCTACCTCCTCAAAAAGGAATATTGGAAAGACGTCCATTGAGCGGGGGCAGCACGGTCAGACCTCTCCTCACAACCTGCGGTTGTCGGGGGCAATCCTGTGAATAATTCGGTACAGTTTGAGGGGGCCATGGACGTGAATGGAAGCGAGTCGGGGGGTTGGTCAAAGGGCGTAGGATGCGGTGAGCACGGTGGTTCTGAGCTTGCTGGCCAGTGTACGCATTCCCCGCGCGAACCGCATCAATGGATGGCCGGTACCCAAACAGTTGGGCATGCCCAGTGTCCAAAGATGCGGTTCACGCCTGCGCCTGCCCCGCCTCTGGGGAGGGTGTCATTGGCTCGTTCCCACGCTCCAGGGTGGGAATGCAGTTGCGGCCGTTTCAGCGGCCAAGATCCCGCACGGGATAGGGTTTCATGACGTGGAGCGTCTGGATTTGCTCCCACGCTGGAGCGTGGGAGCCAGGGTAAAACACGACGCTGGACGCTAGGGTCCGTTTTCACCAAATAACTTCTGAATACTGAAGTAAAGGACAGCCGGCAGTGACCACCAACAGACGATTCGTTATGACCCTGTTCTCCGATCCCACGAATCCATACTGCCACCGGGTGCGTATCGTACTGGCGGAAAAGGGTATCTCCGTCGACATTGTCGATGTATGTGACCAAGAGCTGTCTGCCGAGGTTATGGATTTTAATCCCTACGGAACCGTACCCACATTGGTGGACCGGGACCTGCGGCTCTATGAGTCGCGCATCATCATGGAATATCTGGACGAACGCTTTCCACACCCGCCGCTGCTACCCGTCGACCCGGTTTCACGTGCGACTTCTCGACTCTATATGTATCGTGTGGAGCGCGATTGGTACACCCTGATGGATCGGATACTCGAGGGTACCGAAGACGAGGCGGTCACGGCACGCAAGGGGTTGCGCGAGAGCCTGATCGCCACCTCTCCGGTGTTCGCGGCCAGTCCCTTCTTTATGAATGACGAGTTTTCCCTGGTGGATTGTTGCGTGGCCCCCCTGTTATGGCGCCTTCCCCTGTTGGACATCGACTTGCCGTCGCGGGCCCAAGCACTGTCCAACTACGCAAAGCGCATCTTCACTTGGCCTTCTTTCGGCAACAGCCTGACGGAGGCGGAGCGGGAGATGGCGACGGGAAATAGTTGATTGCCCGCCTGCCGCCATGACTTCGAACCGTCCCTACATGATTCGGGCACTGTATGAGTGGATTATGGACAACCGAATGACCCCCCATCTGCTGGTGGATGCGATCCATCCCCAGGCGGTGGTTCCGTCACGGTTCGTCGAGGACGGAAAGATCGTACTCAATATCAGTCCCACCGCTGTCCATGCCCTCGCGCTCGGGAACGAGCGCATTGCATTCGGCGCCCGTTTCGGTGGGGTTGCCATGCAGGTCGAGGTACCGGTAGAGGCGGTGGTCAGTATCTATGCGCGCGAGAATGGGCATGGAATCTTGTTCCTGGACGACGATGGACCCCGGATGGATGATGTGGAGGAAACGGAGGACGAATCGATTGCCCCCAAACCACCGCCCAAACGACCGACACTCAAGGTTGTCAAGTAGGTGGAGGCACCGGGGGTGATTTCCACCTGTTGTTTACGGTCAGCTGTCCACCGGCCGTTCGGGCGGATCCAAGCCGATCAGCTCCAAATTCAAGCCGACGAGTACGAGATAGCCGCTATGCCTGCCGATACCTTCTGCGCTGAAATCGAATCCATACACGCGCACTATCCGCAATCCGGTGTCTGTCCGGCGCATCCGCAGTCGGCGTGAGGAGACGGTCTGGTCCAAGAACTGCAAATCACGCTGCTTACAGACAGCGCGGCAGATTTCAGTCGCCACCTCACGTGCACGCAGGTTATCGAGCAAGAACCAGCCCAGGAGCAAAAGGGCGAGGACAGCGAGCAGGCTATTCATATCGGTCGGAGGTTCCTGACAAAAAGCCGTCTTAATCCACGGATTAAGCAGATTTTCACAGATTATTTTGCTTTTCATCCTTTTCATCCGTAAAAATTTGTGTAATCTTCGGATATTGAGGTTTTTGTGCAAGAGCAGGAGTCGATAATGGGGGATTTTGTCATAGTTACCACCGACATCACACGGCTTGCAGTGTGATGCCATCGTAAACGTCGCCAACCAGTCGCTCCTCAGCGGTGGCGGCCTATTCACCGGGCCGCGGGGCCCGAGCTCCTAGAGGCCTGCCGGAGTCTCGGTGGTTGTCCGACCGGAGAGGCACGAGTTACTCCCGGATTCGGATTACCCGTCAAGTGGGTCATCCATACGGTAGGTCCTGTGTGGCGGGGTGGGGGGCAAGGCGAGCCGGAGTTGTTGCACAGCTGTTATCGGCGTTCATTGATTCTGGCGCAGGAAAAGGGGGTGCGTACCATCGCTTTCTCAGGCATCAGTACCGGTGTCTATGGTTATCCGAAGGAGGCCGCGGCCTGCATCGCCTTGGGGGGGGGGTTATGCAGGCCGAGCGTGAGGACTT
>Ga0049113_10000073_pt1 | contig 23058 bp, 20 predicted proteins | sample WorMettanBELIZE1_FD_55214 | JGI IMG/M metagenome (GOLD analysis project Ga0049113, IMG submission 55214) | Marine gutless worms symbiont microbial communities from Max Planck institute for Marine Microbiology, Germany - Olavius tantulus BELIZE.1 | ecosystem: Host-associated > Annelida >... | reverse complement strand
TTTTTACCACCAAGGCACCCGGAAAAGGGACCGGACTTGGGTTATCGGTGTGTTTCATGATCGTCGAAAGCTTAGGGGGGCGCATATTGGCGACCAGCAGTCGGAATAAAGCCACCACCATGACGATTTTTTTGCCGTTGATCAGCGATTAAATCGGGGTCGGGATCGCTATCGGAATCGGAATCGAAAAAGAGTGGCCATCTTCGCAATCGATACCGATACCGATGCCGATGTTTCCTCTACTTGCGTTCCGGTAGAAACCCAGCATTAGGGACGGAATTCTAACATATGATCTAACCAAGAGGACTTTTATGGCTGGAAAAAACATGGATATCTCCCTGACCTCCCCAAAACGGCTGCTGATCGTAGACGATGAAGCGAACATGCGTCACATGTTGTCGACGATATTGAAAAAGGCCGGTTATCTGGTGGATACCGCTACCGACGGTACGGACGCGCTGCGCCTTGTGGATCAGACCATGTACGATTTTATTCTCTGCGACCTCAAAATGCCGGNCATGACCGGTATGGAGTTTCTGTCCACGGCCCGGGACAAACTCTGGGAATCCACGGTTATTATGATGTCCGCTTTCGGCACCATTGACACCGCCGTGGAAGNCATGAAAGAGGGGGCCTACGATTTCATTTCAAAACCCTTCAAACCGGACGAGGTGCTGTTGACACTTCGAAAGGCAGAAGAGCGGGAGAGCCTTAAGCGGGAAAATCGGTGGCTCAAGGAACGCATTCGCCGAATCCAGGAAAGCTACAGCTTCGGGAATATGGTGGGTCGCAGTCCGGTCATGCAGGGCGTCTTTCGGCTGGCCGAGAAGGTGGCCGCATACAATACAACAGTGTTGATTACCGGTGAAAGCGGTACCGGAAAAGAATTGATTGCCCGGGGAATCCATGCCAAGGGGGAGCGGGCCCGTGTTCCCCTGGTGCCGGTAAACTGCGGATCCATTCCTGAAAATCTGCTGGAAAGTGAATTGTTCGGACACAAAAAAGGGGCGTTTACGGGTGCGGATCGGAATAAAAAGGGACTGTTCGAAGAGGCCAATGGCGGCACCATTTTCCTGGACGAAATCGGCGAACTGCCCCTGTCGCTTCAGGTCAAGCTGTTGCGGGTACTTCAGGAAAACGAAATCCGTGCTGTGGGGGATTCCAAAACCCGCCAAATTGATGTGCGGGTCATTACTGCCACGGCGAAGAATCTCGAAGAAGAGGTGACCCATGGAAACTTCCGGGAAGACCTGTTTTATCGTTTGAACGTGGTGTGTATCGAGGTGCCGCCACTTCGGGACTGGGCAGAGGACATTCCCCTCCTCTGCCAGCATTTCATCAATATCTTCAATGAGAAATTTTCAAAGGATACCAAAGGTATCACCCCGGCGGCCATGAAGTTGCTGCAGCAGCATCAGTGGCCGGGAAATGTTCGAGAACTGGAAAACGTTCTGGAACGGGCGGTGGTCTTGGCCGAAGAGCGGGTTCTGACCCCGGAACATTTTCCTCCGGATTTGGGATCACCAGCCGAACCCGACACCGTCGAGACCATGTTTGATGGGTTTTCCCTTAAAACCGCCCAGAAATCTCTTGAGAAACAGATGATCATCCGGGCCTTAACGGCCACCCAGGNAAACCGGACACAGGCGTCAAAACTGCTGGAGATCAGTCATCCCAGTTTGTTGACGAAGATCAAGGCGTACGAAATCGATTTATGATCCAAAAATTTTTCCAATTTTCGGGTCGATATTGGGCATCAGGTATTTGGTACTGGGCATTGCAGTGAGGGTGCTGGATACTGGATACTCGATGCTTGCCCGCCTTTGGTGGGCTGGATGCTGGATATCGTGAAGAGGTATGCTGGAGCGCTGGAGTAATGGAGTGCTGGCCGGTTTACAGAATTCCCACTACTCCAATACTCCAGCACTTAAACCCTCCGCCGTGCCAAGATTCACAAACTCTAAAAGACCTGCTATAGCAATCAAACCGTTGCTTGGCCCTAACAGATGACAATCCTGTTGTTATGAAAGTAACCCGCTGGTTTTTACACCCCATACTGATTTTCATCCTGTCCATTGCCGCATTGGGGACATCCCTGTTTCTGTATATTTACTGGTACATGGAGGCCANTGTCGGATTGCGGGCCGTGGTAGACCGCTTCAACCTGGACGCCGCCCAGTTCATGGCCGCCGAAACCTGGGTGGTGATCATGGTGCTCTCATTGCTGGTGGGGGCCATTCTCATGGGAATTTTCAGTATCTTTGTGTATGGTCAGAAATCCTTCCAGCTCTATCGATTGCAAAACAATTTCATCAACAACTTTACCCATGAGCTGAAGACTCCCGTAACATCGTTGAAATTGTATTTGCAGACATTTTCGAAGCACGAACTGCCCCGGTCCGATCAGATCAAATACATCCAGTATATGATTTCAGACGTCAGTCGACTGTCGGACAACATCAACCGGATCCTGAATCTGGCCCGAATCGAAAGCAAAAGCTACGAGCGTGANTTTGTACAGATGGATTTGGTGGCGGTCGTAGACGGATTTGTGAGCGACAATAAGCACCTGTTCCAGAACGCCCATATCCGCGTCCATCGTGTGGACCGGAGGCTTCCCAAATACCGAATCAACCTGCCGTTGATTGAGATGCTGTTGATGAACCTGATGACCAATGCCATAAAGTACAATGATTCCAAACATCCCGAGATCGACATCCGATTCATAACCGGGAAGCGTCATTTACGGATTTGTTTCCAGGACAACGGCATTGGGTTCGATAAAAAGGAGATGCGGAAAATATTTAGAAAGTTTTACCNGGTGGGCGACGTGGATACCATGAGTGCCAGGGGGANCGGTCTCGGTCTCTACCTGGTGCGGACCATCGCGCATATCCACAAGTGGCGCATCGTTGCCACCAGTGACGGCAAAGGCAAAGGGTCGGTATTCACGTTGAAGCTACCCGTCTATGCACCCGCCTAACACACCGGAATAGGAAAGGTTCCACAAGGGAGCCCGAATGAAGGAAGACCCGAAAAAATGCATCCTGATTATTGAAGACGATGCCCACATTGCCGAAGGACTGGCTCTGAATCTGAGTCTCCAGGGTCATGACACGGTCAGTGCCCACGACGGTCCGACGGGTCTTCAGCTCTGGAAAAAAACGCGCCCGGACCTCATCGTGCTGGATATCATGCTCCCGGGTATCGATGGGCTGTCGATCCTTCAGGCCATCCGCCTTGAGGATGAACGGGTTCCCATTTTAATCCTCTCGGCCAAGGCGGCATCCGATGACATCATCAAAGGGCTTTCCTATGGGGTGGATGACTACNTGGCCAAACCTTTCAATCTCGAGGAATTTCTGCTTCGGGTGGAGCGTCTGTTAAAGCGGGCGGACTGGGGCTCCCGGGCGGAAGCGTCGGTGGACATGGATATCCCCCGGNTTACCTTTGGTGAAAATACGATAGATTTTAAAACCGGCAGGGCCGTATGCCGTCAGGGTGAGATATCCCTTACCGATCAGGAACTCCGGCTCCTCAAGCTGTTTATCGCCAACCGGGGAAAGCCGCTTTCCCGGGCCAATCTTCTTGAGGTCGGCTGGGGATATACACGGCGTGTGACCAGCCGGACAGTGGACAATTTCGTGGTCCGCCTGAGAAAATATTTCGAGGCAGATCCCAAAAATCCATTGTATTTCAAGAGTATCCGTTCGGTAGGATATATGTTTGAGGACTCCCCACCCCTCTGATCCCTTCATTTGTAAAACTTATGTAAAAGAGCTGGCTTACCTTGTCTTGGGTTCCCATATTTCCTAAAATTATGCCATAGCTCGTCCATTCCGGTCGGGCTACATTAGTATCCATGAACGCCATAAATTCCGGCCGGCGGTCGCACCATTGCCCAGATGGGCCGCAGCCGAGGGGCGGTGATCCAAATCCGTAATCGGAGGAATGTCGTAATGAACATGCCNTCATTGAAAATAGGCGGCCATATCAGCGAGCTGCCAATTATCCAGGGAGGTATGGGGGTTGGTATCTCTCTGTCCGGCCTCTCTTCTGCAGTCGCCAATGAAGGGGGTATCGGCGTTATCGCTGCAGCCATGCCCGGTATCCATGAGCCGGATATCGCCACAGATCCAAACCGGGCCAATATCCGGGTGTTAAAGCGTGAGATCCGCAAGGCCCGAGCCCTGAGCCATGGCATTCTCGGTGTCAACATTATGGTGGCCCTGACCAATTTCGCCGATATGGTCCACACATCCATTGAAGAAGGCATCGACATCATCTTTGCCGGGGCCGGTCTGCCGCTGGACCTTCCCAGGTATCTTCCGGACGGCTCCAAAACCAGCCTGGTGCCGATCGTATCCTCCGGTCGGGCTGCGATGATTCTATGCAAAAAATGGCTATCCCGCTTTGACTATCTTCCGGATGGATTTGTCGTCGAAGGGCCGAAAGCCGGGGGGCATATCGGATTCAAGTCAGAACAGATCGAGGATCCAGCCTTCTCGCTGGAGCATCTGGTCACGGACGTCATTGACGCCGTGAAACCCTTTGAAGACAAGAAATCGACCCGGATTCCCGTAATTTCGGCCGGGGGCATTTACACCGGAGAGGATATTCACCGATTCCTCGAATTGGGTGCGGCCGGCGTGCAGATGGGAACGCGGTTCGTGGCGACCCACGAATGCGATGCCGATGAAGGGTTCAAACAGGTCTACGTGGATGCCACGAAAGAAGATATGGTGATCATTAAAAGCCCGGTGGGGCTCCCGGGAAGGGCCGTTCAGAATAGATTTCTCGAGGAAGTTCGCCAGGGAAAGCGAAAGCCGTTTAAATGCCCGTATCACTGTATCAAAACCTGCAATCGGGAAACCAGTCCCTATTGTATCGCCATTGCCCTTGGAAATGCACGCAAGGGTAAATTCAACCGTGGATTTGCATTTGCGGGGAAAAATGCCTACCGGGTGAAAGAAATCATCTCGGTAAAAGAATTGATGGATTCGCTTCAGGAAGAGTACTTCGCTGCGTTGGCAGGTGACGTTGAGGCGATGCTGCCGTCCCCTTCGCCAAGGCGGGACTTAACGATGTCGGCCAGAGCCATCGGATAAATGTTTTTTCTCTGACATTAAACGAGTAATGGTAAAAAATGGTCGGCACCTTTGCTAAGACTTTGTAAAAAAAGGTCAAGGANCCAAGTTTTCGTTGGCCTATTTCATCGTCGTTAGTCAGGAAAATTGACACAACCTATCATTGGATCAGTAATTTTAAACCGCGATCCTACTCCTCAGAGTATATCGCGGTTTTTGTTTGCCGCTAGAATGAAATAATTGGATACTTCTCTTACCTTCAATGTCCCAAGACAGTTTTTAGTCTTTCACTTGACCCCTCGGACCCTTGAATCCTCGGCACCTGCTCAGCTTTACTCAAATGACCTTTCCAGCATGGCTTGGGTTTACATATTTAGGTTCACTGGAACGGGCGACCTTTAATTTGCTCTCATTTGCTCACAGGGTATCAGGATGATTTCCACCCGCCTGTCCAGGGCATCCCGTTCGTCATCCGTCCCGATACCGACCACGTTTTCTCTAGATCCTTTCCCGATGGCCGCGGAACGAGTTTTTACAGTGGGCAGGGTGTTCTTCAGAAGATTTCGGATTTTCTCGGCCCGAAGCACAGAGAGCTGCTGATTCCACTCCTCCGGACCTGAATTGCTGGAGTGGCCCACAATGCGGAGGCAGTCATTCCGGNTGCTGAAATATTCGCCGATGCGGTCAATCCATGTCCCGTAACGTGCCTGGATCCCTTCCGCTCCCCAAGAATCCACAGAATTTTTATAGAAGAGAAACCGGACTGTGATCATCCCGTGGGTTTTGACCCCAACGTCGATAATTCGCGTAAAGGCTGTATCTGCCTGGGGAAGGCGGCCCAAGCGAAGATTTGTCAGGTAAAGTCCCGTCAGGATCAGGAGAGTTTCTCCGTCGGGACGTGACGCGGCTTCGGAGAACAGATCATGGGCAATCTGATCATTCCCGCGGTCATAGGCCGCCGTCGCATCCCGAAGCATGGCAAGGGTCTCCAGGGAATAGGTCCGATCTACGGACGGAAGAATATCTCCGGAGATTCCTGTGTGTGCCAGTCGCTTGGTATAGGCAGGGTCATAAAATGGGTTGTCCCGGTAAATCGCCATCGGGGTGTAATCCAGACTTGGGTCGGACACCCATTGCTGGGCAGTGCCGATGATATTCATATTCCAGGCATCAATGACGACCGCCGATACCCGATAGATAATGATATCTTTGGCTTCTGTAGCGCCCAGATGGATCGAGCCGCTGATCATGTAATCGGCGTTTCTGGACTCTTCCAATGTGAGCCGGGCCACCCGAAAGTCGAAGAATCGGCGCGTGGCCTCGTCGAGCATCACCGATTGGATCCGCTGACTCACCAAGGGTATTTCACCGGTGTCTTCGTCCAGAAACAGGTCCATGACAATCACCATCTCTTCGGATCCGCTGGTATTGCCAAGATCGTTTCGGACGTCATCGACGAGTTTATTAAATATTGAGCGGATCGCCATTTCAAAAGGCAAGGTCGATTGATCCGCTGCCGATGCTGTTGTATCCGCAAAGAACACCGCCAGAATCAGTGCGATTACAAGATAAACTGTTCGGCTGATTGTCGTGAAACCCCTTGCCATGGCCCGCCTCCGGCCCCGAACCTGTGTGGATCAGCAATACAATCCCCTAGAGGGATCTGCCGCGAGTCTTCATACGCATCTCGATAACACGTGATTCAACAAAGTATATCAAAATGTTGGGGTTTTGAATAGGCAGGGCCGCTCTCTGATGGACCCCGGCGGGCCGTCTCCTCCCGCGTCGCCAGGATAGAGAGGTCGCGAGGGCGCTGATCCATTCACATCCCGGGCGCTGTGGAGGCGTGTGGCAGCCGATACCTGAGCCCCAACACCGACAGATCCGGTGCCTGAAATTTCTCTTTTGCCTGAAAAGGTCCCTTTTCTCCATCAGCATGGCCATAATTGACAATATATTCAATAAATTATATAAAACCTTAAGGAGGCGTAAAATGACATGGATATTCAACAGGCAAATCTAACAATCTCTGCGGCCATTCTCTCCAAGAATGCAGAAAACCATATCGAGCCGTGCCTCCGATCCATTGCGTGGGTCGATGAGATTGTGCTTGTCGACGGACACAGCACCGATAGAACTTGCGAAATAGCAGAACGCTATGGCGCCCGGGTGGTGCTGCATGATTTTGTGAGTTTTCCGGCGGAACGGGCGTTTGCCCTGGAGCAGACAACCCATGATTGGGTACTGTCGGTGGTATACGGACATGATTGTTCCCCCCGCCCTGGCGGAAGAAATTCAGGATATCATGCGAAAAGGGCCTGAATACGACGGCTTTTGGATCCGTTGTCTGAATCATTTTTTGGGACGGGAAATCCGCCACTGCTCCTGGTTCGACCATCGGTTCCTCAGATTTTTCAACAAGACAAAGGGATACTATGACCTCTCCTACACGGTCCTGGACGGATTCACCGTGCATGGAATGGTGGGCAAGCTCAAAAACTACCTGGTGCATCATCAGACCGAATCCCTCGAGGAATATGTGCAAAAAATGGGACGGCTGTTTGCGCCAAAAACCGCCGATGAATATATCATGAGGGGTGTCAAGATCACACCTGGAAATGTCCCGTGGTATTTTCTTCTCAAACCCTTTCTCGTATTTCTTCACAAGTATATTTACAAAAGAGGATTTCTCGATGGTATCCCCGGGCTGATCATTTCCATGAACTCTGCATATCTCTACTACTGCTGCTATGCCATTGTATGGGACCGCCAGCGAGGAAAGCTTTCCTACAGACTCGAGCGGTACCTGGGGCAAAAGGATCACGGGTAACAGGTCGGATATGGAGCCTGCACATCAATCACTCGGAATCGGACCCTGGGGGATCTACGATCTCGTTTTAGAGACCATGGGCTCCCTGGAAGGAATGTGGATTCTCGACGCGCCTGGCGGCAGTGGGGGATTTGCTGAGAAATTACGTGAGATGGGCGCTTATGCGGTCTCGGGCGATATTGTCGCGGGCGATGCATCCGGTCCGTTTATCCGATTGGATTTGAACAGGGGGCTCCCCTTTCGATCCGCAAGCTTTGACATGATTACCTGCATCGAGGGAATCGAGCATGTCCACGACGGATTTCAGCTCATCTCCGAATTTGGTAGACTGCTGCGTCCCGGCGGCACCTTGATTGTGACCACGCCGAACATGCAGAACCTCCGCTCGCGAATTAAATTTCTTCTCAAGGGAACCTTTTTCTGGTTTGACTCCAGAGAACTGACCGGCGTTGGACATGTCAATGTCATCCCGTACTTCCTGTTGGTCCATATGCTGGAAAACGCGCGGTTCGGGAATGTCACGGTTCGCTACAATCGAACCGTGTTTCCGACGCTGCCGAGATTTGCGTGTAAACTGCTGCGCAAACTGTTTCCAGCACACCAGGAGGGTGACCGGATGCTGAATTCCTCGACATTGCTCAATGGGGAAGGGCTTATCGTGACGGCCCAAAAGGTGTGATATCCTGTTGGGTCAGGGGCTTATATGCCATTGTGCCGAACGGATCAAGCGGAGCCGGGCCGCCCCGTCGCTACAGGGCCCATTTCAACAGGGCACTGCCCCAGGTAAAACCGGCCCCGAATGCAGCCATGACGATCCAATCCCCCTTCTTCATCCGGTTTTCCTCATACGCCTCGGACAGTGCAATGGGGATGGTGCCGGCGGTGGTGTTACCATATTTGTTGACATTGATCATGACGCGGTCTTCGGAAAGGCCCACTTTTTTGGCCACGGCATCGATGATCCGATAGTTGGCCTGATGGGGAACAAAGAGACCCACATCTTCTCCGTTTAACCCGTTTCGCTCAAGAACTCTCAGTGAAACGTCGGCCATTCCGTTGACCGCATGCTTGTACACGGTTCTCCCATCCTGATAGAGATAATGCTGTTTGTCGCTGACCGTGCTCAAGGTTGCCGGGCTGCGGCTGCCGCCTGCGGTCATGTAAAGGTGGTCCTCGCCAATCCCGTCCAGGTGAAGAATAAAATCCTTTAATCCGGTATTTTCATCATCAGTGAATTCGACCACTGCAGCGCCGGCCCCGTCTCCGAACAGAATACAGGTGTTGCGGTCCTCATAGTCGACGATGGCGCTCATTTTGTCGGCTCCGATAACCAGCACCTTTTGGTACCTGCCGGATTCGATGAATTGCGCCGCAGTCGTAAAGGCGCAAAGAAAACCGGTACATCCGCCGTTGAGATCGTATCCCCAGCAACGGGATGCCCCCAATTCCCGCTGGACGACGGCCGCCATACTCGGTACCAGTTGATCCGGGGTGACGGTGGCCGTGAGCACCACATCAACTTCATCGGGAGAAATACCCGCATGGTTCAGGGCCATTTCCCCTGCCTTGATCGCCATGTGGGAGGTTCCCTCTTCCTTATCGAGTATCCGGCGCTCCTTGATACCTGTTCGCGTCGTAATCCACTCGTCACTGGTATCGACCAATTTCTCCAAATCGGCGTTGGTGAGACGGTGTTCCGGCAAGTTATGACCGACACCGGTTATAATAGCTTTCATAAACGATCCTCCAGGCTACCCCGACAACGCATGCACTTTTTTCAAACAGGGTATAAGTCAAACAGCCCTAGCATAAAAACATAGGTCGCGCAATGTTTTCTTATGCGGGCCAAAGATCTGTTGCAGGTACCGGATTCCTGCTAAAGTTATATTTATGTTATCACGTGATTCGGAGAGTTCAAGGAGCAGTATTATGTCCCAAGACACCGAAGTAAAAAATCTGTTGGCGCACATTTATGGAGATCAGGATGGCGGCCGGGCGGCCAGGCGCATTCTTCCGCTGCTTGAGGCATTTCCAAAGCAAGAGGCTCGCCAAAGGCAGGAGGCGTTCTTTTCAGAGTCTGACGTGGTCTTGATTACCTATGGCGATTCGCTCATGCAGAAAGGGGAAAAGCCTCTGACCACCTTAAAACGCTTTGCCGATACCCATTTCAGGGAGACCTTTTCTGCGATCCACATGTTACCCTTTTACCCTTATTCCTCTGATGACGGATTTTCGGTCATCGATTTTTACCAAGTGGATCCGAACATCGGATCCTGGGAAGACGTTGCCGCCCTTGGGAAGAATTTCAAATTGATGGTTGATTTTGTGCTGAATCACATCTCCGCCCAGAGCGGATGGTTTCAACGGTACTTGGGGGAAACGCCCGGATACTCCCGACTGGCCATAGAGGTTGACCCTGCCGTGGATTTGTCCATGGTTGTCCGGCCCCGCTCGCTTCCCTTGCTCACCGAATTCAAAAAACAGAGCGGCCAGGCGGTTCATGTATGGACCACCTTCAGCGCGGATCAGGTCGACCTGAACTATAAAAGCATCGACGTGCTGGAGCAGATGATCCGCGTTCTGCTGTTCTATGTGGAGCAGGGAGCATCGATGCTTCGCCTCGATGCCGTGGCCTATTTATGGAAGGCACTCGGCACCACCTGCATCCATTTGGATGAAACCCATGCCATGGTCAAGCTGTTTCGAAAAATACTGGACATCGTTGCCCCCGGGGTAATCCTCATTACGGAGACCAATGTGCCGCATGCCGAGAACATCAGCTATTTTGGTGACGGCCGTGACGAGGCTCAAATGGTGTATAATTTCACCCTGCCACCGCTGTTACTGCATACATTGTTGACCCAAAATTCCACTGAATTGACCCGATGGGCCGCCGAAATGGACCAGATGCCTGAAACGACAACATTTTTCAACTTTACGGCATCCCATGACGGCATCGGCGTGAGACCTCTGGAGGGGATTCTTCCGGACGAATCGGTACGNGNCCTGGCGAACCAGGTTCTGGAAAATGGTGGTCGGATATCCTCTAAGCGCAATCCGGATGGGTCGGAAAGCCCTTACGAGCTCAATGTGACCTATGTGGATGCATTGTTGGACACTTCCATTGCTGATCACGATCCCCTCCATGCCGAACGGTTTCTGGCGTCCCAAACCATTCAACTGGCGATTCCCGGTATACCGGGAATCTACATCCATAGCATTCTCGGATCCCGAAACTGGGCGGAAGGCGTGGCGTCCACCGGGAGGGCCAGAACGATCAATCGAGAAAAACTGTGGGTGTCCCGTCTGGAGGATGAACTCGATGATCCGCAGAGCCTCCGAAGTCGCATCTTTTATCCCTATGCCCACCGGATCCAGGTCCGCCGCCGTCAGCCCGCCTTTCATCCTGCCGCCCACTGCCGTCTGCTTGCAAAGGACCCCCGGGTATTCGCCCTTGTCCGAAGCTGCCCGGATCAGACCATTTATGCAGTGACCAATGTTACCCCGGAACATGTCGAACTGTCTCTCTCCGAAGAGGCTGTTCCGAATCGGATGCATGATTTGATTTCGGGCCGCCAGCAGGAAACCTCGCCGATGCGCCTGGGCCCCTATGCGTCGGTCTGGCTGACGCATTTATAGTGGAGTGTCAGGTGTGAAACCTGTTTGAAAGATGTGGATCAGGGCCCAGGGCAAGGCGCGGAGCGGCTCAAAAGCGGAGCATACACGAGAGTATGTGAGCATTTTGAGATGCTCCGCAACACCGGCATGGGCTCTCAGACACATCTTTGAAACAGGTTTTAAAAGGTGGGATTGATTTTATCTCTTAACTTCCCGGAGCACTTAAATGTAACGACCGTGCGTTCCCTAAGGAGCAGATCGTCTCCGGTGGCAGGATTGCGGCCCCTTCGAGGTTTTTTATTCTTTATGCAAAACTTTCCGAACCCAGAGATCAGAACTTCGTCTCCCCGGGATAGATGCCCCTTGATGATGTGCAGGAGCGATTCAATGGCCTCGACCGATTTTTTTTTGGTAAATCCCAAGTCATGAACTCTTGAAATAATATCATTTTTGGTCAACGCCATTGTACCTCCTCGAATATTCCATCTGACCGGTTCATAAAGGGAAATTTTAAATGACTTTCAGACGACAGCATGATGAACGTCCACATGCCGGATTTAATCCTCCGATGGCCCGGATGACTCCGCGTTTTCCGGATATAAACCGGCTACTTTTTCCATGATGGTGTCCACCCGCTTCATAATTTCGTCGAGTTCCGACTTGAGCGTCTGATCCTCCAGATCGTCCATGCGTCTCCTCCTGANCAGAATTTGCGATGTTTCTGGTATAGTATGTAAATATTTAAAATATAATGGAATAAATGATTAGTCAAGATGGTTTCTACCCGGTACGGAAGGGTTCGGGCGTTTTCTGGGATTCGGCCTCGGCGGCCATGGTCGGCAAGATGACATGGAATATGGCGCCTTTGCCCGGTTCACTGTGCACGGTGAGGGTTCCGCCATGGGCGTTGACAATCGTCAGGCCGGTGCCGATGTGCGCTTCAGAGGTTTTCGTCGAAAAAAAGGGGTCAAAGATGCGGTTTAAAATTTCCGGTGGAATTCCCGGTCCGGTATCCATGACCGTCAGAATAACGTATTGTCCGGGCAGCAGGTTCTCATACTGTGACACCTCCTCCTCTCCGAGCACGACGTCTTCGATGCTGACCTCCAGTGTTCCTCCGGTGCCGCTCATGGCATGACCCGCATTCAAAAGCAGATGCATGATGANGCGGTTGATATTGGTGATATCGGCCAAAATCGTGTCATGGGTCGTCGAGATATGCTGATGGATCTCGATGTTCGGGGGGATGGATGCCTCCAGGTAGCGAAGGGCATCCTGCACCATCGCGCTTAACCGGACAGGTTTTCGCTCTTGTTCGGTTCGTCGGCTAAATTGAAGGATCTGCTGGACCAACTCCTGAGCCCGCCGGCAGGCATCTTCGACCTTTTCCAGATGGTAGCGGGCGGCATGGCCGGGCTGAATTTCAGCGGCGGCCAGCTCGGTATTAGCGAGTATTTTCCATAAGATCGTGCTAAAATCATGGGCAATGCCGCCGGCAAGGTTCCCGATGGATTCCAGTTTGTCGGCTTGCCGAACCTGATGTTCAACACGCTTGGATTCCGAAATATCCTCGACAAAGGCCTGGACACCGCAACTGCAGGCCTTCTCATCGAAAACCGGGGTCAGATGACACCGCAGGTGCACGATCTGGGCGTTGGTTTTTCGGAGGCGTCTTTCCAGGCAAGCCGGTTTTCGACTTTCGAGGCATCGTCGCACATCTTCGGCAATCCCGGAGTCGATCAACTGGGGAAGGGAGGAAACCTTCTCGGTCCGGAGGTGCTCACCCCCTCCAAGCCGAGGATGGCCAGCAGCTTTGCATTGACGGTTTCGATATAACCGTTCGCGTTGACAAACAGGATCCCAAGCGGAGCCTTGTCCACAAGGGTTCTATATCGAACGGATGAGGTCGATCCCGCCGGCATTCGCCTGGATTTGGGAGGAGCGGATTTGGCGGTCATGGCCTGTCTCGGCTGATGGATCGGGGCAGTAGCATATCCCGGGTATGGCGCCAGACAATGGACTCTTTGTGGCATGCTCTGAAACGACATCGCGATTGTCGCAATACTTGTTTCAAGTACAGCAATTGGGACGTGGATGTCAATTTGTGAAATGAAGCCTGGTCTAAAAATCCGCTGTCATGACGTGCAACGGATCGGGTGAGAAGTTTCTCCAGGTGCGAACCGGAATTCCGCGCCTTCCCGGTTTATCCGGAACCGATTCCAAACAATAGCTTCATGGGGCTCGGGTTTCCGCTGTGTTTATGGAGGCTATGGACACAATGAAAGGGATGGGATAATTGTTTTTTTCGATCCTCTGCATTATGGTATTCACCACACAAAAAAGGTTTTCGATACGCGGTATCGAAAACCTTTGTATTTGATGGAGCCGACGAGCGGACTCGAACCGCTGACCTGCTGATTACGAATCAGCTGCTCTACCAGCTGAGCTACGTCGGCATGGATACAGGGACCGTTTTAAAATCCAATTAACTACTGTTTTTATGGGTCGAAATCAAGAAAAATCTATGACGGATCGGCTTGCCGAAGTTCTTCAATCGCAATCCATTGATCTTGAATTTACAGGGCTTTCCGGCGCAGAGCGGGCCTATCTGGTGGCCCGAATGTTCNAACACGCGCGCCGTACCGTGTTGGTGCTGACGNCCNCCGTGGAAGAAGCGCAGCGGTTCATGAGCGATCTGCAATTTTTCACCGGGGCCGGGGAATTGAATGTGGTCTATTTTCCGCCCTACAACATTCTTCCGTTTAAACTTCTTTCCTACCATAGCGAAATCGCTTCCCGACGTATCCAAACGTTGTTCTCTTTGCTTGANCATGCTTCCCCGGCGATCTTGGTAACGACGGCATCGGCAGTAATGCAGAAAGTGATGCCCCGGTCTTCGCTCACCGCCTTCTCGGAGCTTGTCATGAGCGGTGAGGATATCGACCGGGATCGCTTGGTCGCAAAGCTGATCTCCGGAGGGTACGAACCGGTCACGATCGTAGAAGAGCCCGGCGAATATTGTCTGCGAGGCGGGGTGCTGGATATCTACTCGCCAGGTTACCCGGATCCGATCCGCATTGAACAGTTTGGAGACCAGGTGGATTCGATCCGATGGTTTTCCCCCGCCACCCAGCGATCCCGAGGTGATCTGGAAGAAGCCGTTGTTCTGCCTGCCAAAGAGGCGATCATCCGCGACGATGATGTGAATCCATTGATCGCCTCGATCCGGAGTCGGGCATCGGAACAAAATCTGCCGGTAACCCGCGTCCGGGAGATAGTGGACCGGATANANCACGAACGGGGATTCCCCGGGGCCGAAAGTCTTCTGCCGCTCATTTACCCTGATCTGGATACCCTCTTTTCCTATCTCCCCCGGGACGCTCTCTGCATCGAGCTGGAGCCGCCGGCACTTGAGAAGGCCGCCGGGGAGGCATTTGAGCGGGTGGCCGACAGTTACCAGAGCGCATTGGATGAAAAAAGACTCTGTGTTGCTCCGGAGTCCATGTGCCTGGACTGGCAGGAGGTCCGGGAAGCATTGACCCGCCGGCACCATATCCGCCTCAAGATGCTTCCCATCGAGGACAGCCCAGACACGATGGGTGCACGCCGGACCATTCCCTTATCCGTATCGGATAATTCCGAACTCCGGCACGCCCTTCAACACCAGGGCGATGGGGAAAACCTGCTGCGTCCATTGGTCGAATGGATACAACACCACCAAAAAGCTGAACGTACGGTGCTATTGGTCTGCCGATCACGGAGCCAGGCAAATCGTCTGGCATCCCTCTTAAGCCCGTATCACATGGTTCCGGAAGTCCTCGAAAACTTCCCGGAACAGCGAGCCACCCGCGGGATCTGTTTTATTTGCCAGGGACAGCTGACCGCGGGTTTTGTCTGGCCCGAAGAATTCCTGGCCATCGCTACAGAAAAGGACATNTTCGGTGCCAGGCCCCGCCGGCGGGCCCTCCGGCGCCGATCGCCGCGCGCCGACCTGGTCGCTTTTGAAGATCTTGCGGCGGGCGATCTGGTTGTCCACGAGGCCCATGGGATCGGCCGCTACGAGGGACTGGTCAAGCTCATGCTGGATGGCGTCAACAACGACTTTCTGCTGATTCTCTACAAAGGCGATGACAAGCTGTATCTCCCCGTGGACAACATGGCCATGATTCGGAAATACATGGGGGTCGAGGGTGTGGTCCCGCAATTGGATAAAATGGGAGGTCGCGCATGGGACAGGACCAAAGAGCGGGTAAAGCGTTCCGCGGAGAAAATCGCCGACAAGTTGCTGGATATCTATGCGGCCCGCAAGGTCCGAAAGGGGTTTGTTTTTTCCACAACAGACAGTTTGCTTCAGGATTTCGAGGCCGGATTTTCCTATGAGGAGACCACCGATCAACGGAACGCTATCGAGGACGTGTTCCAGGACATGATGGCCCCGGCACCGATGGATCGGCTGATTTGCGGAGATGTGGGTTATGGCAAAACCGAGGTGGCCCTGAGGGCATCGTTTATTGCCGTGTTCAACGGGAAGCAGGTGGCCGTGTTGGTGCCGACGACGGTGCTTGCCGAACAACATTATGAAACCTTTACCCGGCGTTTTTCACGCTATCCGGTGAACATCGCCTGCTTGAGCCGGTTCCGGACTTCAGGACAGCAGCGCAAGATTGTCGAAGGCATCAAAGAAGGAAAAATCGATATCGTCATCGGTACCCACCGGCTGCTGCAACGGGATGTCGGATTTAACGACCTGGGCCTTCTGATCCTGGACGAGGAACAGCGTTTCGGCGTCAAACACAAGGAAAAACTCAAAGCGCTTCGCAATACTGTCGATGTCTTGACGTTGACGGCCACCCCGATTCCACGGACCCTGCATCTGTCCCTGATGGGAGTTCGGGACATCAGTATTATCGGGACGCCGCCCGAGGATCGGCAAGCGATTATTACCTATCTGTCGGAATTCAATGAAACGGTGATCCGGGAGGCCGTCAACAAGGAACTCGCCCGGAGAGGGCAAATATTTTTCATCCATAACAATATCGCCAGTATCGACCGAATCGCTGCCAGGCTGCAAACCCTGGTGCCTCAAGTGCGCCTGGATGTGGCCCATGGTCGCCTGAGCGAGGATCTTCTCGAACAGGTGATGCTCCGATTCGTCAACAAAGAAATCGACATGCTGGTGTGCACCACAATCGTGGAATCCGGCCTCGATATCCCGTCGGCCAATACCATTCTGGTGAACCGGGCGGACCGATTCGGGCTGGCTCAAATGTATCAACTCAGAGGCCGTGTGGGACGTTCCGATGAGCAGGCCTATGCGTATCTGTTTATTCCGCCGGAAAGCAGCCTTNGNCGGGATGCCCTCAAACGACTGAAGGTGCTCATGGAGCACAGCGATCTGGGATCCGGCTTTCAGATCGCGATGAACGATTTGAAAATACGGGGCGGCGGTACCATTCTGGGAGCATCCCAATCGGGGCACATTTCGGCCGTTGGCTATGACATGTTCCTGAGGCTTATGGAGGATGCGATAGCCCAAATGAAAGGAGAGCCGGTGGAGGAACCCCTGGATCCCGAGATCCATCTGCCCATAGCCGCCTATATCCCCGAAACCTATATCGGAGATATCGATCAACGGCTCACGGCGTACCGGCGTCTCTCCCGTCTGGGAGCCGTAAAGGAACTTACCGACTTTAAAGAAGAGCTGATGGACCGGTTCGGCCCGATGCCCCAGGAAACTGAAAATTTGCTGATGAAAATGTTGCTCAAAATCTTCGCCAGACGGTGCGGCGTCAAACGACTCGATCTCAACGGCTCCCAGGTTCATTTGCATTTTTCCCAGGCCCACGTGGGACAGCCCTCACAGCTTGTTGGTTTGGTTCAGGAATCTCCGGATCGATTTCAGTTCACACCCGAAGCCATCATGAAGGTTCGTCTGACGCCGATAGAATCCAGCAAACCCATTACCCATGTGAAAAATATCTTGAAACTGATCGATCAACATGTTAATTTTAGAATTTAACATGTAGAAATTATTGATCTTTCACGCAGAACCACCTGGACTGGAAGATCGGGTGGGAAAGCATCGGGGACAACTTGTGTGGAATTGGGCCGGGAATTTGGGGAAGTCCTGTGCTGTTGGGTCGGTCTTGATGATATCTGGATTGCTGCTCGCATGCGGAAATCCGGATACCCAAGCCCGTGATGAATACTTGATACGGGTGCGGGATAATGCGGTGACGGTGATCGAGTTCCAGCGGGCGGTGGAGCTGGCAAAGGCGGCGTATCCCCACAGCGCACTGCAGGACTCGGATGTGTTAAAAGCGCTCCAGAAGCGTGTCCTGCGGGAGCTTGTCGAGCGAACGATTTTTGAAGAGCGGGCCAAGGATTTAAACATTACCGTGAGCCCCGAAGATGTGGACAAGGCGCTACAGGAGGTGAAAAAGGATTTTCCTGAAGGTACCTTTGAAGAGACGTTACTCGAGCAGGCGGTTTCCTATCCGTCTTGGGAAGAGGGACTAAAAACACGATTGATGATCGAGAAAGTCGTCAACCGCGATCTGGTAAGTAACATCGTCATTACCACCGACGAGATTGAAACGTACTACCGCAACCACCGGCAGGAACTCGAAACATCCAGACCGGAAGGTGTGGCGGCCTCGGTGGATGAAACGATTATTCGAAATTTAAGACGACAAAACGCTGAGGAGGCTTATGAAGGCTATGTCCATAAGCTTCATGAAACATATCCTGTTGAAATTAACACCGAAAAGTGGCAGCGCATTTTCGGGTCCGGATAACCGGCGCCATTCTGAAATGCCCGGGCGGCTTCCATCGAGAAAGAGTCGGCTGGGGCGATTCCCACGGTTGGGAACCACTTTACTTCCGTGTATCTGGGTACTGATCGGTTCTCTGACTCTAAACCCGGCGAACTCCGCGGAAGTGGTCGACCGGATCGTTGCAGTGGTCAACGACGACATTATTCTTCTGTCCGATGTAAACAACCTGGTGAATCCGTTTAAGGAGAAAGTTCGGGCCATGGGATATCCGGAGGAGCAACAGGCCCGGATGCTCTATCAGATTCGCGAAGATATCATAAAGAAAATGATCGAGCAGAAGCTGACCGATCAACAGGTGGAAAAGTACGGTCTGACCATCAGCGAAGAAGAGATTACCCGTGCCATTGAACGGCTCAAGGAAAAGCGATCGCTGACGGATGAAGATCTGCGGAGGGGACTGGCCACGGACAATCTGACGATGGAGGAATTTCGACATCAAATGAAAAATCAGCTGCTGCGCACCCGGCTGGTGGATTATGAAGTCAAATCCCGAATCGTTATTACCGATGCGGATGTCAAGGAATATTACGAAAAGCACCCGGAGATTTACGGCGGCCAGAAGCAATATCATCTTCGAATTATTATTCTACGTGTGTCGTCCTATGCGAGCGATGATGAACGTCGCATGGTGAAAGAGAAAATGAATACAATTTACGGTCAACTGGAAGCCGGAGCAGACTTTGCAGAAATGGCTCGGCGATTTTCCGAGTCCTCTCTTGCAGCAGAAGGGGGGGATCTGGGACTCTTTAAACTGGATGATATGGCGCCCGCATTGAAGGAGGCCATCGAAAGCATCCCGGCCGGCGCCTTTACACCGATTCTTGATACCGATCAAGGCTATCAGATTTTCTATGTCGAACGAATTGTCACCGATCCGTCGCGCTCCCTGGAATCTGTCTCAAAGGAGATCGAGCAGAAACTTTATGAGGAGCAACTGGACAGTAAGTTCAGCGCCTGGCTGGAAGATTTGCGAAAACGGTCTCACATCAAAATAGTTCGGTAATCCAGACATTGCAGATATGGATCTAGGCAATGTACCGAATGGACGATGATTGCGGAAGAGAGAGCATGGGCGAAAATGATCATCCCAAATCCTTTGGTAGGTATCTGCGATCCGTAAGAAGTGAAAAAGGGATCAGCTTGGAGCAGGTTTCCTGGGAAACCCGCATCGGGGTGGAATCACTGCGGCAAATCGAGAGCGAGGATATTGCCGGACTTCCGGCGGAGGTATTTGCCAAGGGCTTTATCCGTGCGTATGCCAAAGCCGTGGGTGCCGATGGGGATCGAGCGGTTCAAGCCTATTCGGACAGCCTGGGGGTCCATCAGCGAAGCGCCCGTTCAGAGGCGGATCTCACGCGTTATTCGAAGCGTTTTTGGCCCCACTTGCTCATGTCGTTGGGCATTATTGTTGGATTGATGGCATTGTCCATTTCATTGATGTCCTTTTTCCGGGATCCTGTCCCGGAAAAGCCTGCGGCTACGGCGAGTCAGACAACGGCCGGCACTTCCAGTGAAAGCAGCCCATCGGCGGAGGGGGCAACCTCTGATCCGGCATCAACCACGGGGACGGCAGACAAAACTCCGGCTTCCAAACCATCGGGTTCAACAGAACAGGCTCTGGCGGAAGAAACCGAAGCCCTCCTTGCCGAGTCCGCGACCCCGCCTCAGCCGTATTTATTAAACATCCGTGCCAATGAGGAAACCTGGCTCAAGGTCATTGTTGATGACAATGCCCCGTCGGAATATATCCTGGGTCCGGGAGATCGCCTTGCATTAACCGCTGCCCAGGGATACAGCCTGCTGATTGGAAATGCCGGTGGGGTGGAAATGGACTTGAACGGAGAACCTGTGTTTATCCGCGGGAAAAGCGGTCAGGTGAGGACTATTGAACTCCCCTGATGCCGAATAATTTATGAAATCTCTTCAGAGGGCAACGAAAAATCTTGCTTGGCGATGAGTGCGCATAACTTTTGTCAGATTGAAGTGGGCTTCATTTTCAGAGACTATCCAACTAATCATTATTCTGAAAAAATCTCATCCGGCGGGCTACCTGGAGGCATCCGTAGCCGGCGTTATTCGAGATTTGAGGTAGCCTGACGACAGCTGCATCTCGAAATGCCTTGCCTACGAATCCCTCCAGATAGTGAAATGCCAGGATACTCCGGACCGGTTCATGAAATCTTTTCAAATCCGTGAACCGGCTGGATCAAGTTAGATATTTCAAGAACTCATTTCAGGCGGATTCCATCCCAGCCAGCCGGGACTCCGGGGAGCCCTTCTTATCGTGAAGCGGAATGGCGGTGCCCTTATCCAGCGCATGGTGGCGGAACCTGCTCTGAACGGACAGATCAGTCCACGTTTGCCAGAGAGTACATGATGCACCAGGATCGAAACATACTGAATGAGAGCATTAAACGGCTGCTGAGACGCGGAGCCATCAGTCATCTCCGGAAGATCGTCAATAAGACCCATGCAGCCGATCTGGCAGCGGTATTCCGTGTGCTCACATTCAATGAACAGCGCAAGCTGTTTGCCGTCATTGAGGATGTCGAAAAAAAAGGCGTCATCCTGGAAGATCTTGACGAGGATACACTCCTGGCGTTGACAGAGGCCATGGCGGTCGAGGAAATCGTCGAGATTCTTGAAAGCATGCCCAAAGACGATGCGGCCGACCTGGTTGGACGCCTTCCGGAGGAAACGGCGGACACGGTCCTGGAGAAGATGAAAAAGGAAGGCTCCGAGGAAGTCGAAGATCTTCTCGGATATGACGATGATACCGCAGGCGGCATCATGGTTCCGGATTTCATCGCTCTGGGAGAGGATATGACGGCCGCCCAAGCGATAACGTTGCTTCAGACAGACTACCAGGACGTGGAGATGCCGTTTTATCTCTATGTGGTGGATGAATACGGGAAACTGGTAGGCGTCAGTTCCCTGCGCCAACTGGTGGTCGTAAAACCCGATACTCAGCTAAGGGATTTCATGGCCACCGATGTCATGTCTGTGCAGACCCATGTCGATCAGGAGGAGGTGGCCAAACTGGTCGCCAGGTACGACTTCCTCGCCGTTCCGGTGGTCGATGACACCAATCGTCTAGTGGGTATTGTCACCGTCGATGATGTCATTGATATTTTCCGGGAAGAGGCCACCGAGGATATCCTGAAAATGGCCGGTGCCGGAGAGGACTTCATCGAGAGCAAATCTATTCTGCGCAGTGCCCGAATCCGAATGCCCTGGCTGCTGGCCAGCGCCCTTGGCGGCGTACTGGCGTTTCTGGTAATCGGCCATTATGAAGGCAGCCTTATCAAAGTGGCGTACCTGGCAGCATTCATACCGGTCATCATGGGCATGGGCGGAAATATCGGCACCCAGTCGTCAACAATTGTCGTCCGCGGGCTGGCCACCGGTCGGATCCATGTCCAGGATTTTCAATCCGTCATTCTCCGGGAATTTACTACCGGGCTGATATTGGGGCTCCTCTATGGTTTGCTCGTGGGTTCGGTCGCCCAATTCAGCTATGGTCGACAGGCCGTGGCGTTCTCGGTCGGCCTCGCCGTTCTGAGTTCCATGACCGTCGCGGCCTTTGTGGGCTCTCTGGTCCCCATGGTGTTCGCCCGGGCCAATATCGATCCGGCGGTGGCAACGGGCCCGTTTGTGACGACGGCCATCGACATCATCAGCGTCTTTTTCTATTTTGAAATCGCCACATCCCTTCTCGGGATCTGATCCATGAGTCTTCCACCCACTTCTGCCATCCTTCTACGTCGCATCGAGCACGGGGATTATGATCTGATACTGACGTTTCTGACACCGGAGCGTGGGAAGCTCGCGATCATGGCCAAGTCCGCCAAGAAGAGCAAGAAGCGTTTTGCCGGGATATTGGAACCGTTCGCCATTCTCGAAATTGTGTATTCGGGTCCGGGACGGCGCCGCGGACTTCCCATCCTGCAAGAAGCATCGATTGTCCGTCCCTTTTCCGGTATCCGGGGAAATGTATTTAAGACAGCATACGCGAGTTACTGGGCGCAGCTCATCACCGAGTGGACCGAGGAACGCGTCAAGGACCCGGACCTCTTCGAGCTGTATGCGTTTTCACTGGCCGAACTGGACAGGGGCGAGCAAGCCGCAGATACCGTGTCGGTGCTTTTCCAGATACGCTTCCTGGACCTTGCCGGTCTGGCCCCGGGCCTTGATCGATGCACTATTTGCGAAACTCCTGTCGGTGTCTCCGGGGAGCGTCGCATGCATTTTGATCTTGACCGGGGGGGTGTTCTCTGTACCCCTTGTATGGTCCCGGGTGCCTCCAAACGGCCCCCGCGCAAGACGGATTCCGACGGGGCCTCTCAACGACGCTCGCCTCGACAGAGCTCGGGACAAGCAGGACATGCAGAACAGATTCCCGGTGTGGGGGAAGATCGGGCGACCTATCCGATAGCCGGCGGTACCCGTCCAAAGAGGATTTCTCTTTCTATGGGCACGATTAAACCGTTGTTGTGGATCCAACACAACGATCTGAAAACTGCGGGACGGGTGCGGTTCACACCCAGTGCGGCGAAAGAGAGCTTGACCCTGCTGGAGACATTTGTTCCGTATCATCTCGGGAAGGATCCCCGAAGTCTGAAATTTCTGCAACAGATCAGGAAATAAAAGACCGATACTGGATCCTTGATGGTGGATGCTTGATGCT
>Ga0049113_10000071_pt1 | contig 23429 bp, 16 predicted proteins | sample WorMettanBELIZE1_FD_55214 | JGI IMG/M metagenome (GOLD analysis project Ga0049113, IMG submission 55214) | Marine gutless worms symbiont microbial communities from Max Planck institute for Marine Microbiology, Germany - Olavius tantulus BELIZE.1 | ecosystem: Host-associated > Annelida >... | reverse complement strand
GAAAACTGCAAACAATGGCTTTAGGGTCCTACATACTCAGACCATTGCGTGAGAATACCCTTAAAATGGTGCATAATCCCGTAAACCAATAGACGTCCCCTAATTGCGTCCGTCCCCTAATTGCGTCCCCTAATTGCAGAGCATTCAAATTGCAATCTGCCACCATCAGCCTAATTTAGTCTTTGGGCGGCATCATAAAATGGCGGAGCGTGCCGTGAGATAGGGCTGCAGTGAGATCGCTGCCAAACTGGCTGCGCTCTTTCGGAATTCGATGATACTGCTCAATATTTCTTCACTGAGTTTGTCTTTTGATGCGCCCTCCCTAACCACCTTCTCAGACAGATGTGACAGTTCTTTGAGCAAATCGTCGGGAAATTGCTTGAGCTGAACGCCGTGCTCGCCGGTGAGCTTTGCAAGAGCAGCGCTGTTGAGAGCGACACGTTTGCAAAGAACGCGGTTGTTAATCACCGCCGCCGCCGCCGCGATGACTGCTCTAACATTGGAAGGCAGAGCATCCCACTTGGCTTTGTTGATGAACAGATCAAAGGCCCCTGATGGCTCGTGCCAGCCAGGATAGTAGTAGTATTTCGCCGTTTTGTGGAAACCGAAGAGCATATCGTGGAATGGTCCGGTGAATTCGGCGGCCTCTATTGTGCCGTCTTTCAGCGCCGGTACGATCTTGCCAAATGGTAAGGAAACCACTTCTGCACCGGCAGCTTTCAGGGTCTCACCTCCGAAGCCGCCGATCCGAATCTTAAGGCCCTTAAAGTCGCTAATCGAATTGATCTCTTTATTAAACCAACCACCCATCTGGCAACTGGTATTGCCGAACGGGAAAAACTTACAACCGGCTTCGGCGTACACTTTATCAGCAAGCTCCTGTCCTCCCCCGAACTCAAACCACGTGTTTTGCTCCTGTGCCGTCAGCCCGAAGGGGGTATTATGGAGGTATGCCATAGCTGGAATTTTCCTTGCCCAAAAATTTGGAGCACCCGTCCCCATCTCCACCGTTCCGTCACCGACTGCCTCTATCGTTTTAGGGAATGGGACGATCTTTCCGGGGCCGTAGAATTTGATGGTTATGAGTCCTTCCGTCCCCTCGGAAACCATTTTGGCGAACAACTCCATATGGGCAAAAGGTTTCTGTGACCATGCGTTAATCACTCGCCATTCCTCTTTNCTCTGGGAAAAGGCCTTGCGCGGGATTATGGAGGTTAGGGTTGAGGTAGCCGCCACGCCGCCTAAAGCCACAGTACGAAGAAACCTCCGTCGTTGCATTCTTCCATTCTCTTTCATGTCATCCTCCTTTTTTATTTTTCACGCCCAAACCTTCTTTTCTGAGATGTCTGACCAAGAACGTGTACGCATAATCATGGCTCCCAAGAGAACACCCAAGTCCTGTTAGGAGAAAAAGAGGCACCATTTAAGGGAATTCTCCATATGCTTTTGCCTAAATTTTAGGCCAAAATTTTCGGGGAACCAGTATCAATACATTTCAGATATCTTGCGGATATCAAAGAATTAGCGTGGGTACAGATAAATTGAGGCTCTCACCGTACAATCCCGTATTCAGAATTGTGTGGTATCTTGCCAATATCACAAATCTGTCCAAGCGGCATGTATGTTTAGAATATCTGAACCGAGATTTTCGGATAATTTACAGTTTTTTAACGCCTATTAGGACCGCGGACANCTTGCCAGATTCGATGGTTATTTCACCGGCATGGAATTTTCCACACTATGATCGATTATCCGCTCCTCCGACTTAATCTACCTAACTGCATTTTTATAGCCGCTATGCTCACTTTAAGGTGCCCTCGACACATTGTGATTTGTCGTAGGTATCTTGGTTGGGGAGGGAAAGGATCGTCCCTGTCCCCATAGGTATATCTCGTATTAGGAAGGTGTGGTGAATTAGTTTTGGTTACCAGACGGCGGTGAAGGAGGCGGCTTCTCCGGCAATCCCACGCGCCGCAAGTCGGCGAGGTCGCGCTCGAGCTGAGATCGNTCCTTGAAAAACTGCGCTTTTTCCCAAATTTCCAGATTCATGTCGGGCTTAATGCGAAGTGCGCGTGCAATTTCTGCGCGGGCTTCCTCGTCACGTCCAGTCTGGGCGTAGTAGAGAGCGAGCCTGGTGCGCGTAAAGTAGTTCTCGTAACGACGCAACTCCTCCTTGATGGTCTCTATCGCCTCGTCGTAACGGCCGCTCAAACGGTACGATTCCTCCAGAATCATGAGCCACCAGTCCGGATAGTTCGGATTCAGGCGCATCGCTCGTTGGATAAGTTCGAGCGCTTCTTCCGGCCTGCCGGATGCGAACATAATCCAGGCCAACTTCGCAACAGCGGTTGAACTTTTCGGATTCAGATTGATAGCCTTCTCAGCCATTGTAATCGCTTTATCATGCTCGCCTTTCCAGAAGTGAATGGTGGCCAGTGTATTGTAAACACCGGAGTTGGTATCATCCACGGCGAGAACATTTGCGATGGCCTCCTCTGCTGCTCTCAATGAATCCTCTCGGGACTCGCCATATCCGAACCGGGCGTCCACCAAGTGGGTCGAGGCCAATTTGCTCCAGGCGTCTAAGTAATTCGGATCAACTTCAAGGGCTTGCTGCAACAACTCGCGGGCTTTGGCCTCTCCTTCCTTGCTCCATTTGCGATACTCGGTATCCGCTTGCAGGTAAAGTTCCCAGGCCTCAACACTTCGTGTCCCACCGCGAACTACTCGCGCCTGTTCACCCTCTCTAAAAAGGACTTGCAGCGCGGAACAGACGTTGAGAGCGATTTCGTCCTGTATAGCGAATACATCCTTGAATTGCCGGTCGTAACGATCGGCCCAAAGATGGTGGCCCTCTAGCGCATCCACGAGCTGGGCCGAGACCCGTAGCTGGTCGCCGGACTTCTGAATGCTGCCCTCGAGCACGTACTGGACCCCCAGATCCTCGGCCACCTGCTGCACCTTCACCGGCTTGCCCTTGTAGGCAAAGGTCGATTTGCGTGAGATCACGAACAGGGTGGGCACCTTGGACAGCAGCGTGATGATGTTTCCGGTGATCCCGTCAACTATCTTGTCCGTTGCAGGATCGTCACTCAGATTCTCAAATGGCAGCACCGCAACGGAGGGTTTGTCGGGCAAGGGAAATGCCGTTTTATCCACAACGGTAGGCTCTATTCGTCCGGAATGGTAAAGGTAGACATAGTAGGAGACCAGCCCGCCGGTTGCGATAGCTAATTACAGAATCACAGTCACGGCGACCTTTCGTGAGATTCGGCCAATAAAATGTTTTTCTCCTATCACTTTACCTGCATGTTCAGTCGTGGTCAGTACTTTGTAGACACGCACTGGCTGAGCGATATTTTTTACCTTCTTCTCTCCCGAGAACTGATAGCCATACGGCAATTTGCTGCGGACGCTGTCAAACGCTGTTCCAGAAATGGCTACACAACCGGGGTCAGCCAGACCCTCGATCCGAGCGGCGATGTTGACACCGTCGCCGTGAATGCGATGCCCGTCTTGAATAACGTCACCCAGATTGACACCAATCCGGAAGGCCATTCTGCGGTTCTCTGGTAGCTCTTGGTTCTTTTCTTGAAGTGTCTTCTGGATTTCCACCGCGCACGAAACCGCATCAACAATGCTGTTAAATTCAGCGAGGATATTATCGCCCGGAGAATCCACAACTCGCCCGTCGAACGCCTGTATTTTTTCGGTGATTAGGCTGCGATGTGATTTAAGGGTGCTGATGGTGGCAAATTCGTCTTCACCCATGAGGCGGCTATANCCGACCACGTCCGCGCTGAGGATGGCGTTGAGTCTGCGTTTGTAGTTTTCATCAGTCATTTATGACCTCCAAAACTAAACGCTATTTGTTTTATAAATAGAGACGGTGGGGGGAACTGTTGAGCGAAAGCTCAGCGTGTGAACAGCAGATCAGCTTTCGGATCAGAGTAGTATAGGATTAATTACAGCATCAAAATAATAAGTGTCAAGATATTCATTATGTTAGCTAAGATTGGCGTGTGTCGGAAAGGGATACACTATTAGGATTGGATAAATAGCACAAAACTTGCCAGTTTCTATAGTTTTCTCGGATATTCATGGAACGTACACCACAAACGATAGTCTTCAGTTTGCCGAATGCGGTGCACGAAATCAAGGACTCGAGCAAAAAATAGGGCCAAGACTGAATCTGGCCCCAGTTTTTTACCCGGTGCCGGATGATTGTATCTGGCAGCGGCTGTTGTATCTTATCTGAAATCAACTATGGATACTTAAGAGAAATAACGAAAGGAATTCATCATGAAGGTCGCTGCATTGCTAATATCCATACTACTGGTACCGGTCATGACATTTGCCGATTCATTCACCGACGACAATGCCCTGAAGGGGCTCAAAGCTGTGAAGGTGGTCTGTGACGTGAACGTGGGTGACCCGAAGCTGCTTTTGAGGCGGATGGAACTGATTGACGATACCTACACGCAACTGGTTGACGCCGACATCCAAGCCACTTTTGTTGTGGCCATTCGCGGACCAGCAACCAAATACGTTACTCGCGGCACAGGGTATGTGTCCACCGAGCACCGCGAAATTAAAAAGGAAATTCAGGGATGGATCGCTCAATTTCATAAGAATGGATTTTCGCTGGAGCAGTGCGCCATTGCCGCCCGAGGCCAAAAGGTGTCATCTGGCGATATCCTCCCACAGATCACCGTTGTTCGAAACGGTTATATCAGCATTGTCGCATATCAGAATAGGGGGTATGCATTGCTGCCGATGGACTGAGAGGTTCAGGGGCACTTAGCTTGCTACTATCTGCTATTCTAGAAAGACCATTCAAAAGGGAGGACTACGAGCTAATGTCCTCACCTATAAATACACTTCGTGTCTGACGGGCCCGGCTTTGCTTATAAGAAATTGGATTAGAAATATAATACTTAAAGACCTGACCCAATTTTTCCCTGCAGCCGAAGTGACTTAACATATATTTTCCTCATTATCTCACTTAAAGCCCGCTTTGCGAAGTCCTTCACTAAGGAGGTCTAGATCTTTCTGATCCTTGAATGGATAATATTGCATGGTCGTTTTTAATGGCAGGGCCTCTGGCCAACCTCTGATTTTTAAATACTCAGCCAGGATGTCGGGATTCTCTTCCCCACGCCCGAGATATTCATTAGCCGCGATCAGAAAATAAGGTGCCGAGGCCGGATTGCGTGCGCGCGCCCTTTCAAGCGTTGTGGCAGCTTCTTGCATTTGCCCTTCGCAAAATTGAGCAATGCCCAGCCATTGCAGATACAGGGCGGGATATTCAGGGTTGATCCGCATCGCTTTTTCTATAAAGGGTATGGCTTCACCCGATCTGCCGGTATGGACCAATGCACCCCCCATTGCTAAGCAGCTACGATCATTACTGGGTTCCAATGCAAACGCCCACTCTGCCTGCTCCAGAGCTTTATCAGCCTGGCCGTTAAACATTTTCGCCCACGCATCAACATAGTATGCTTTAAATGACGGATTTTTGAACGCCAATTCAAGATGTCTGTTTAAAAGCGAGCGAACATCGGATATGCCTAAATCTTTCTCATAGCGTCTTATCAGGATGACAAAGTAGGCCCCTGCGAGAGTTGCATGACCTTCAGCGAAATCCGGATCCAGCTCAACGGCCTTCTTCAAGTAGGGGAGGGCCTTGCCCAGATTTTCACTTGTTTGTGGGAAATAATGCTCCAAACCCTGCAGGTAGGCATCGTAAGCCTCAACGTTCTTGGTGCCGCGGCCCGCGACAAGCCGTTCTTTTTCGGGGGTCAACTTGACCGCCAACGCGGCCACAATCTTCCTAGTGAATTGGTCCTGCAACTTAAAAATATCGACCAGTTTGCCATCATATCGTTCCGCCCATACGTGGTATCCCTTGATTGCATCGATGAGCTGGACGTTTATTCGGATGCGGTCGCCTTCCTTGCGGACGCCGCCATCTAACACATAGTGTACCCCCAGATCCTCGCTGACCTGTTTGATTTTTACCGGTTTGCCCTTGTAAACAAAGGTTGAGTCGCGGGCGATCACCAATACATCAGGAATCTTGGCAAGGGCGGTAATGATTTCATCCGTGATGCCGTCACTAAAGTATTCCTGCTTGGGGTCGTAACTCATGCTATCAAAGGGCAGAACCGCAATTGAAGGCTTATCCGGAAGCGGAAGTACCATCTTTTCAATAGAGGCAGGCTCTATGCGGCCGGATTGGTAAAGGTAGAGGTAATAGGAAAATAATCCGCCAGCGATGATACCCAATGCCAGTATAACGGCTAAGGCGCCTCTACGTGACATCCGTCCAACAAACCGTTTTTCGCCGATTACTCGTCCTGCATGCTCTTTTGCCGTCAATACTTTATATATCCTCACTGGTTCGGTGATGTTTTTAACCGTCTGCTCACCAAGGTATTCAAATCCAAAATCCTGCATTTTCTTGACATGATCGAATACACTTCGGGATATACAGACACCACCCGGATCAGCCAGGCTTTCGATTCTGGCTGCCACATTCACCCCGTCGCCGTAAATGGAATCCCCCTCATGGATCACATCACCGATGTTGATGCCGATGCGAAATTGCATCTGTTGACTGTCAGGTAATTCCGCATTTTTCNCACCAATCATTTTTTGAATCTCAACGGCAGAATTGACCGCATCCAGTGCGCTGGCAAATTCAGCCAGCAGATTGTCTCCCGGAGCGTCCACCACCCGTCCATTGTGCTCCTGAATCACTGAGGTCATGATCTCTTTGTAGGATTTTAGGATGGCAACGGTGGCAAGTTCATTGTCCGCCATGAGAAGGCTGTAGCCCACGACATCGGCACTCAGAATGGCTCTGAGCTTTCGGGTAGTTTGCGAAGGGACCATCACTCATCTCCGGTTTATAGCGCGTTCAATACAGGAGAAGATGAGGTGCGTTGGGAGATTGAATAATTAATGGATCTGAAAAGGTGCGTAGAAAAGTCCGGCCGTTCACGTCAAATTGAATTTCCATATCTGCGAAGGACGGGCAAATTGGTCTTCGCCCCTCGCTGCCCTCAGGGCTACGCCCCGGCAGGCGAGCCAATCCGTCTTCGCCCTCTGGGCTCCGCCGGACAGGCGGGCTAACGGGCACACGGGCAAACGGGCTGACCGGCAAACCGGCCAATGGTTCGGCAGGCTCACCACAAGCTGGCAAACCTTCTATTTCCCAGCCCTCGCTGCGTTGATTTCCGCTTCGGAACGCCAGATTTCCGGGCCCTTGAATTCCATGAGGTCGTGGTAGATGGGGAACGGATAGTTCGGATCATCGGCCACACGTCCGAAATAGGCCGAACAGCTCAATTGGTTATCGATCTTCCGGAAGTAAAAGTTTCCCCGGGTGGTGTCCACCGTCGCCCCCTTTAACGCTTTTCGAACCGCCTCCGTATCGATCTCCCCGGCTTTTTCAACCCCCTGTCTCAGTACATGGACCGCATCGTAAAGCAAGACNNNCCAGTCGCTGGGATAGCGATCGAACTTTGCCCGATAATCGTTCACAAAAGCTCTCATGGAAGCATTGTCCATGTGCGCAAAGAAAGGCGCACGACAGCGTCCGTAAGTGCCGCGGCGGATACCCCGCGCCTGCTTGATGAGCTCATGAACGCTGATCAGCCCCCCCGGCGTTTCGACCGTTTTGAACAGCCGATAGTCTCTTCCGTCCCGCAGCCAATACATATTGTCGGCGCCGGCAATGGAGCTGAGGACAAAATCGGCTTTTCGGGCCATGATGTCGACGATAAACGAATTATACCGGGTCTGCCCCAGACGCGGCCAGTAAGCGCCAACAAGGGTGAGCTGGGGAGCGGCCTCCCGCATCAGGTCGACCTGGATTTCCTGGTTCGAACGCCCCCACGCGTAATCGGATGCGATGGTCGCGTACTGCTTCCATCCCTTCTTTTTCGCCAGCTCGGCGACCCCCATGACCACGGCTTTGGACATCATGTACGTATTCGGCACCACGGAAAAGGTGTAGGGGCTGGGATCTTTTTTCGTGATGTTCTCCGAATTGCTGATGGGCGCGATATGCAGGACACGGCTCTTCTGGAGGATCGGTTTGACGGCCAGGGCGCACGCACTCGAATAGGTGCCGATAACACTGCGGACCTCGGAATCGTCGATCAGGGAGCGGACCATTTTTTTTGCCGTCTCCGGATGGGTTTCAGTGTCCCGGATGTAGAGGCGGATCGCGTATTTGCCAAGCAGTCCCCCGGCGGCATTGATTTCATTCACCGCAAATTCGGCGCCTTCGATGGCTTCTTTTCCGTAAGGCGCTCCTGTTCCGGAAAGACCGAGCGCGATGCCGAGCCGGTACTCTTCAGAGGCCGCCTGGACTGTCGGAGCGCTCAATACCAGCACCACAGCCAGGACAATCAAAAGATGTGCTTTCATGGTGGACCTCCTTCCCGAAACAGGTGTGCGGGAAACGGTCTGGATCTAAACGGACACGCTATCGGTATGCTACCGATGGCAGCCAGATCACCAGTTGGGGCCAGAGGATGACAATGATCAGTCCGATCAGCTGGAGAATGATAAAGGGGATGACCCCTTTGTAAATGTCAACCAGCTCAATTTCCGGAGGACAGATTCCTTTCAAATAAAAGAGGGCGAACCCCACGGGCGGCGTGAGAAACGATGTCTGAAGGCTGACGGCAATCAGGACGACAAACCAGACCAATTCAGGGTTCTCAACGACGCCGTACCCCTCGATTTGGAATCCGAGGTTGGACACCACCGGGGCAATCAAGGGCAGGACAATCAGCGTGATTTCAATCCAGTCCAGGAAAAAACCCAGCATAAAAATCGCGATTAAAATGACCACCATGATGCCATACGGCCCCAGGGGAATCCCGGTGAGAATCCGTTCGATGAATTCATCACCACCAAGGCTCCGGAGCACCAGCGCGAAACAGGTGGCCCCGAGAAAAATGGCAAAGATGTAAGCCGTGGTGTTAAAACAGGCCTTGGTCACTTCGACGGCGACCTTCCAGTTCAGTTTCCGATTGATGGCCGCCAGGATGGTGGCGCCCAACGCGCCCACACCGCTGGCTTCGGTGGGGGTGGTGATGCCGGCGAAAATGGATCCCAAAACGGCGACGATGAGCGCCGCCGGCGGCAGGATGTTCTTGAACACATCCCACAGCATGTGCAGCTTGATGGGTTCGCGATCCGGATATAGAGGCGCTGCATCCGGGCGTATGAGGGAGAAGATGAGGATGTAGCTGATATAGAGGAGCCCCAGAATGACGCCGGGCAGCACCGCGCCCATGAACAGATCGCCCACTGAAAGACCCAACTGGTCAGCCATGATAACCAACATGATGCTCGGGGGAATCAGGATGCCGAGAGTCCCGGAACCGGCAATGGTCCCCAGGGCCAGTGTTTTGGCATAGCCTTGTTTGAGCATGGCCGGCAGGGACAGCAGGCCGAGGAGCACGACCGACGCCCCGATGATCCCGGTGGACGCCGCCAGAATAATGCCGATGGTGGTCACGGTCACGGCCAGACCGCCACGAACTTTGCCGAACAGGTTCTGCATGGATTTCATGAGACCTTCTGCGATGCCGGATCGATCCAGCATCAGGCCCATGAAGATAAACATGGGCAAGGCCACGAGGACCCAGTTGTCCATGAATTTGAAAATACGGTTGACCGACATGCCGAGGGTCAGATAATCCAGGCCCGTCCAGGTGCCGAAGTAGAGATCCGACAGGTATCCCACCAGCGTAAAGATAACGGACACCCCGCCCAGTACCCATGCGATCGGAAACCCGGTAAACAGGAACCCAATAAAGGTCAGGAACATGGCAATGACGAGATAATCATTGAATTCCATGCTAGGCCCTCCTCAACGATATAATGATCCGCACCAAACGGGATATGGTGGCCACAAACAGCATCCCAAAACTGATGGGGATGACCGACTTGATCAGCCACCGCCAGGGAAGGCCCATGGGGGCATCCGATCTCTCGTTTACACGCCAGGATTCGTAAACAAAATCCAGGCTCTGGTGGAAAATGATGATAATAAACGGCAGCAGAAGAAAGAGGATGCCAAACAGATCCCACCGCATTTTCCACTTGTCTGACAGTCTTGCATGAATGATGTCGACCCGGATGTGGGAATCGAGAACCTGGGCGTAGGAGGCTCCGAACATGATTCCGATGGCATACAAATGCCACTGGAGCTCTTCCAAAATCACCAGACCCTGGCCAAATCCGTATCGGAGCACAACTTGAAGAATGATGACAAAGATCAGAATCACATTTGTCCACATCACCACGTGTCCGATACTGAGAATGATCTTGTCCAGGGTGTCGCAGAATTTGTTGGGAACCTGCTCCACATTGGCTTCTGCGGTCATTTCTTTTTCTCCTGCATGTTGGATGTCATGGCCCGATACGCTGCCGTCTTTTCACCGATATCGTGTGTGGCGTCAAAAGGCAACTAGCCAATTGCATCGATCAGCATGGCGAACGGTTATAATCGGTGTCGAAATCAGCCGGCCGGGCGGCGCAGCAGGATGTCTTCTGCGCCGCCTGACCGGTTCCGGTCCATGTGTGTGGTTTATTTGTTGGGCGGTTCAGGACGCGGCAGGAACGCATAGGTCTGCCACAGCTTATAGTCTTTTCGGAACGCACTTAGGTCATCCCATACCTTTTTGAAGAACGGATCTTTGGCGGATTGCTCGGCGGCCACTTCTTCCCAGGCCGCTTTGTATTTGGCCAGCATGGCATCGTTCCAGTACATGTTGGTCACACCGCGTTCTTCCACATTCTTTTTCATGACCGCCGGCTGAATCGCCTCGGTCATGGCAAATGCGTCGGCGGTGGCGGCCTTGCAGAGCTCTTCGATGACCACTTTCTGCCGTTCGCTCATGCCGTTCCAAACGTCCTTGTTGATCAGGAGTTCAAAGACAGTGGCCTGCTGGTGCCAGCCGGGAAAGTAATTGTATTTGGCAATTTTGTAGAAACCGAGCCGTTCATCGATGGCGGGCATAGAGAACTCGGTGGCCTCGATGGCCTTTTTCTCAAGAGCCGGAAAGATCTCGCCACCGGGCAGGAGGCTCACTGAGGCGCCCAGCTTTTCCATGGCCTGGCCGCCCAGACCGAAGAAACGGATGCGGAGGCCGTTCAGATCGCTCGCGCCTTTGACCGGTGCCTTGAACCATCCGGACGTCTCCGGGGCGATGATGCCAAGCACCAGGACCTTTACGTTGTAACCGTGGCTGTCGTACATTTCCTGGTACAGCTTCATCCCATTGCCGTACCACAGCCAGGCCANATATTCGCCGGCCTCCGGTCCGAAGGGGACGGCGGTGAAAAAGGGTGAAGCGGGAATTTTTCCGGCCCAGTATCCGGCGGTGGAATAGCCGGCATTGATCTTCCCCTTGGATACGGCATCCAGGATTTCGAACGGGGCAACCAGCTTTCCGGGTTCGTATACTTTCATCCGGAGGGTGCCGCCGCTCATGGGTTCAATGCGATCAGCCACGTAGGTGATGGTGGTGCCGAGCCCCGGCAAAACGGTTGCAAAGCATACCGGTACCTTGAGCATAATTTTCTTTTCCGCTGCCGCTGTGGATGCCATGGACATCATAAAGATCAGCGCCAGGGCCAAAACTGCCAACCGGGTTATCATCTGTTTCTTCATCGTGGGTCTCCTTTAATTTGAGGAACGGTTCTTCGTTTAAGTCATGTGTCTGTCGTAAAAGCCTATCACCCCCCTTGTCAATAGATCAGTACCACGCCGCCATCGAACAGGAGATCTCCGCCGATGAGATACCGGGCATGGTGTGAATAACCGAACATGAATAGGTTGGCCACATCAATCGGGGCCATCATCTCTTTGATACGGGATTTTCCCATCATCACCATTGGTGACAACTTGCTCCGCGCTAATACCCCGTTGTTTTGCCTGGGACGGAATCTGATTCAAGGCCAACGGTGTTTTGACGTAGCCGGTGCTGATGGTAAACGAGCGGATTTTTCCGTCACCTTCGGCAGATATGGACTGGGCCAGGGCGCGCAGCCCAAATTTGGTGAGATTGTAGACCGGTTTGTTGACGGTACAGATATGGGCGTGAACCGATGCGATATGGCCGATGACGCCAATGCCGTCATCGGTTTTCTGCATGTGGGGGATACACAGCTTGGACAGGTAAAACGGCGCCCGCAGCATGATCCGTTGCATGAGGTCGTATGTTTCCATGGGAAAATTTTCGATGGCATCGATATGCTGAATACCCGCGATGTTGGCAAGAAACCGGATGTTCCCCAATTTGACCGCTTCGGAAACGGCATGTTCGATCTCCGCGTCGGAGGACACGTCGGTGCGGATGAAGATCATCTGCCCCCCGAGTTCCCGGGCCTTATTTTGAGTTTTGGTCCCTTCCTCTTCATTGATATCCAGGCCGACGGTCATCAGTTGGTTGGCCGCCGCCGCCACCGCCGTGGCCCGACCAATCCCGGTGCCGCACCCGGAGACAATGCACACGTTGTCCGTGTTGAACAACGGATCCTTTATTATGAGGATGTCCTCTTTTTTAATCTCGGGCTCCCTGAACTGCATGTATGCCCTCCAATGTGCTCCGATGTGTCAGGGAAGTGAAGTAAATTCAGGAATTGAGTTGGGTTCAAACTCTTATGTAAAATGCAAAAGCGGGACCAGTGACTGAGGCAGCCGGGCGACTTTTTGTCAGACCCCGAAAATCATGAAAAACTGAGCATTCGTCGTGCATCGCGAATCTAAGGCGATCGTAAATCATCATTTTATTCTGTACAGATCAAATGAATTCATGTATCAATTTTTCTACATGTTCTTGTTTTTATACATGCTAAAGATTGAAGAAAGCCCTTCATGATTGGTATGACCTTTGGTATATAAAGCGCGGAAAAAGTCAATCAATATATTTCACTGTCTCATAAATACATATAAGTAACTTGAATTAAAGATAAATACGATACTAGATGAATATCTAAGATCAAATAGATTTGGTCATACCAATTTTCACTCATTAGCCGGAGACTCTGTCATGGCGTTTGACGATTCGAGATCCGATGTGACCACCCTGCGGGAACAGCTCGAGATGTACGAGCTCATTTTCGACAGCATTTACAATGGGGCCATGGTCACCGATGCCGAGGGCANCATTACCCATTTCAACAAGCCATACGGCCAGTTCCTGGATCTGGACCCCGCAGCCCAGATTGGGAAAAACTGCCTCGAAGCCATCGAGAACAGTCGGATGCACATCGTGGCAAAAACCGGCAAGCCCGAAATCAATCAGACCCATCGCATTCAGGGGCAGGATATGGTGGTCCAGCGTATACCGATCCGAAAAGACGGGCGTGTCGTTGCGGTGTTCGGTCAGGTCATGTTCAAAGATGTTCGGGACGTCCGCAAGCTTGCCGACCGGCTTTCCATGCTGGAATCGAAAGTCAAACTTTATGAAGAGGAGCTGATCAATCTTCGATCGACACGATACACTTTTGACAGCATCATCGGCAACAGCCGCTCCATCCGGCAATTGAAACAGGAGGCCTTAAATGCAGCCGCCAACCAGTTTCCGGTGCTCATCACCGGCGAAAGCGGCACCGGAAAAGAACTCTTTGCCCAGGCGATTCATCATTCCAGCACCCGAAAAGTGTACCCCTTTATCCGAATCAACTGTGCGGCGATTCCAAAGGACCTTCTCGAATCCGAGTTGTTCGGATATGAAAAAGGCGCCTTTACCGGCGCTCGCTCTGCGGGGAAGCCGGGAAAGTTCGAACTGGCTCACCGGGGTACCGTGTTTCTGGATGAAATTGGCGATTTGCCCCTCGAGATGCAGCCCAAGCTGCTGCGGGTGGTGGAGGCAAAGGAATTCGAGCGGGTCGGGGGCACCCGGGTCATTCAATCGGATTTTCGCCTCATCTCTGCTACGAATCAGAACCTGGATCAAATGATTGCCGATGGTAAATTTCGCAAAGACCTGTTCTATCGGCTCAACGTCATTCCGTTAAATGTTCCTCCGCTGAGAAAACGAAAAGCGGACATTCTTCCCATCGCACGCCATATCCTCGATCAGCTCAAGGAGGAGGCGGCAATGACCGGCATTCGCATCGATCCGGAGGCGGCAACCTTTCTGAAACAATACGGATGGCCGGGAAATGTGAGGGAGCTGTCCAATATTCTTGAGCGAACGCTGTCTACCCTCGACACGGATATCATTCGATATACGGATCTGCCATTTTACCTGCAGCGGGAGAGCGGCAGCCGGAAAGAAGGGCTGCCGGCCACCATCAAAGACGTTCAAGCCAAGGCGGAAAAAGATGCCATTCTCTCCGCTCTCAAGGAGACGGGGTACAACAAAGCCCAGGCCGCAAAACTTCTCGGTATTCATCGGACATTGCTGTACAAGAAGATGAAGAAGTATCAGCTGGAGTTGAACGGTTAAGGGGAGCCGGGCCTTGGAAAGATATTAATAAGCTGAAGAAGAGGGTCCAAGGATTCAAGGGGCCAAGGATTCAAAAATAAAATAAATGAAGGAACACATGAATAATAGATCGAAGAGGTTATTCCGTCATGCCGGCGTAGGCCGGCATCCAGTGCTATTTGCTAATTATTGATCTGGATTCCAGCCTTCGCTGGAATGACAACAGGGAGTCTGAAAATAGATCAATCCCAGAGTTCTTGGCCTTTCACTCGACCCCTTGAATCCTCGAATCCTTGAATCCTCATAGATTGCTGCACGGAAGAGATTCCTATCGGGTTTAACGAAAAAATGATTCCTCAAGCGATGCATCCTATATTTTCGTTTCTTTGTCTTTCCAGAATTCTTCGCGCATCTCTCGTTTGAGGGTTTTGCCGGCCACATTTCGAGGAAAGTCATCCATGATGGTAACGCCGGACACCCGTTGAAATTTGGCCCCCACACGGGTATTGATCCATTCCTTGAGTTCATCTTCAGTCACGGAGCCGGGTTCGGTCAAAACCACGGCGGCCAGGGGCGTTTCCCCCCATTTCTCGTGGGGCACCCCGAACACGGAAGCTTCCCGGACGCTTGGGTGCTGGACGACGATTTCCTCGATATCCCGTGGATAGACATTGACACCGCCGGAGATGATGAGATCCTTCTTGCGGTCCACCAGGTACAAATACCCGTCCTCGTCCAAGTATCCCATATCCCCGGAGCGTATCAAACCGTCNACCGTGGCCTGCTCGGTCAAATCCGGACGCTTGTAATAGCCCGGCATCAGTAAGGGGCTCCTGCCGCATATTTCACCGACTTCACCGGTGGCCATCTCCACGCCGCTTTCGTCAAGAATTTTTATCTCAAAAAAGGGAAGGGGGCATCCCACCGATTGCTTTTTCCTGGGATAGTCGTATTTATCCAATACGGTGATCACTCCCTCGGTGAGGCCGTACAGTTCGTAAAACCGTCCGGGCAAAGCGTTTGCCAGCGCTTCCTTGTGCTCCATATGCAGGGGGGCGCCAAGCGTAAGTATCATTTCCAGGGATTCCAGTTTGGCCGGGTCGAAGTTTGGGGACGCCATCATGGNAATGATCTGGGCCGGAACCATAATGACGTGGGTCACCTTTTCCCCCTCAATGGTCTCGATGTATTCCTCCGGATCGAAACGGGGCATTAGAATGTACGTAGCCCCCAAATACACCGTCGGCATCAGGTCGACAAAGGCGCCATTGAAAACAATGGCCCCCGAGTGCATGGTGATGCTTTCGGGAGTCATGCGATAGGCAGAGGCAAAGGACCACCCATATGCCATTCGGATGGCATGGGTGTGCAGGATGCCCTTCGGCATGCCGGTGGTGCCGCTACTGTACATGATGTTGAACGGATCGTCTCCAGTGATGTCGATACCTTCCGGCTCCTGGTCGGAAGCTTCGGTCTTCAGGGCGTGGTAACTCTGAAAACCGGCGACATCCTCGGCATCGGTCAGCAGATAGCAGTCCGCACCGATGTTTGGCAAATCCGGTTTGATCCGATCAATGAGTTCGGCAAAACTCTTGTTGGTGATGACCATCCCGGTGTCGGAGTCGTTGAGCAACGACTTCAGTGCGCTTTCCAGCAGCAGGGTACTCATGGGCACCACAACCGCGCCGAGTTTCCCGGCAGCCCAGAATATCTCCAGCAGTTCCATACAGTTGGGAAGCACAGTGGCCACNTTGTCGCCTTTTTGAATGCCCAACCGCCGCATACCGTTGGCGGCCCGGTTGATGTGCTCATTGTATTCCCGATAGGTCCGGCGCTGATCTTCGAAGACCACCGCCAGATGATCCGGTCGGTAACGGGCATGTCTGGCAAACATGGAAGCAAGATTCATGGGACCCTCCTTTTCCCACGGGGTTTCAGGGGACCGCTGCGGCTCACGGGCGGATGTAGCAGATTGACTACAGTCGCCGCCTTATGGAACGATACCTCGGCATCGAATAGAAGGCAAGGCACCGGAAGTAGGGGGCGTCCAATGCGACTTCCGATGCCAATGTTCAGGCTCGGCCGGCCATGACGGATGTCTTCGCCCCACGACCATCATNCTGATGTGCCGCCTTTACCGGCGTTGAACAGTTCCAAGAAAAGCAAAAATGATGCCTATTCGAAGCCNGACGCCTTGCCAGAATTCCCTACCGGGTCCACAGGTTTGGACCCGGGACCGTTCTTTCCATCGAAACTGATGTTGGGCCATGGGCCAAACAACTCCAAAAAAAAGGAAAGAGGCTGTTACGCCTCTCTCCCTGGTTCGATGATTCGGGACGCCCGATGGTTACTTCAGTGCGCCTTTCATCAGGTAATACAGATCGGTGTTATCCAGTGCCTGCCCGAATTTTCGGCTTTGGGGACCCTGGGCTCAAATCAGAACGTCTGTTGCGGAGTGCCCGCCGGTGGTCCAGCCATCCTCGATGATTTCATCTTGCGCTGAAAGCCTGCCGTATGGCCCGTTAATCGCAAATCCGCCTGTCTCATGGTCCGGAACGACAACGACCAGCGTCTGGAGGCGGCGCTTGGGATGGGCGTTTACCCAGTCCAGGACCACCTGGACAGCCTCGTCGAATCCGAGAGTTTCGGCAAGCTGACCGCTGATGTCGTTACCGTGATTGGCCCAATCGATTTGGGAGCCTTCCACCATCAGGAAAAAGCCTTTATTGTTTTTTTCCAGTAGATCCAATGCGGTCTCTGTCATTTCCGCCAGCGTGGGCTCCCCATCGGGGTAGAGAACCGAGGGATCGACACGAAATATTTCTTTGGTTTTACCGCCGGATTTGAAGAGTCCCAAGAGCTTTTCGGCGCCATGGCAGGAGATTTCGCCGTTGTTGTATTTTGCGCCACTGGCCCAGGCCGACGCCGCGGCCGCCGAGTCGGTCACCGTGCTGTTGGCGGCGTGGGTGCTCTGGTAGCCGATGACCGGCAGCTTTTCAAAGGAAAGACGGTCTCCATCCGGTCCGTTTTTAGACATGCGTGCGGCGGTCACATCTGCCAGCCCCATGCCGTCCGGCACCATGAAAATAATGTTTTTGGCGCGAATTCCTTTAAACTGGAATTCCTTTGCGTCGACATTGGNGACCGCAAATGAGACCGCCATCACCATGGTCAAGGCCAGAATTGCGCTTTTCTTCATCCCATTCACGTGTGTTCCTCCTTTTTTAGTGACAACATATCCGTTGATACGGGTAGCCCTGCCCGGTACGCCGGTAAACGTCCCATCACCTCCTTTCTGTGCGTCGAGTCTGGTGAAGCCTCGTCCCTCGATTTCCCCTGGGAAGGCGCAAACACGCACACCCCGTTTACAGGGCGATTTTCGACCGGGCCCGTGACGATCCGGAGCAGGCGCAAAGGTGCCCGATCTCAAGAATTGTTTCGGATGTTTCGGGCGGTAGAAAGACCACCCCTGAGAAGCGGCTCGAGGGTGCCACAGACGGGTTAAATTCTTATGAGTAGGAGGTAAAAGATATGTGAGATGTTTTAGACGCGACGGTGTAAAGGAGATTCGCAAGAGGCACCCGGCTCCAGATAATGCCCCTGGCCGAGGGTCATCCGGTGTTCCGAAGCGAACAGGGCTTCGGGATTGGAGCGGGCGGCCTCATCAGAACATCGCGTGACGCGTCTATTTTGGGAAATTCCCAGTCATGGTATTGCCGGAACAGGAGCACAGGTATACCCGGAGGAGGAAACTTCTGGTAAAACTGTAGCAAATCAGATACACACCCTCGACCAACCGATATCCCCTATGTTGTTCCGAAGCGTTTGAGCGCTTCCTGGGCGTCCTTACGGCTTTCATAGATGTGGGGGGCCACATCGCGCTGTTTCAGCGCGTCTCCAATTTTCATTCTGAGGAAGGTGCTGGTGGTATACCGGGTAACGCTTGAGTAAAGATCGTCGACCAACTTTTTGACCATGTCGGTGTAGACATCGACGAGATCCGGGTTGATAGAGAAATTGTCGTAGTTGACGATGGTGTAAACCTTACGGTCAAGCGGGCTCAGGATTCGGCGGACCGCCGCGTCAATCTCCCGGACATCCTCTTCGGACTTGACGGCATACCCTTCAAAATTCACAAAGAACAGGTTTTCCGACGGGTCATAGGTGAGACGCTCGTCAAGGGAAAGTGTGAGCAGATCCTCCCGGAGCCCCATGGGGTCTTCCCGGAAGATACGTTCATCCATCAGACGGGGTGGTTGGGTCATGATCGGTGTAAACGCCATCTGTTCCAGAATATCGTTTTCCAGATCCATTCCCGGTGCGATTTCGATCAGTTCCATCCCGTTTTCAGTTAATGCGAACACGCACCTTTCGGTGACATACAGCACCGGCTGGTGCTTTTCCCTGGCATACGGTCCGCTGAAGGTGACGTGCTCGACCTGCTCGACGAATTTCCGGACCTTTCCTTCCTGCTCGATGGTGAGCCTTCCCTCCTGAACCGTGGTTTTCAAACCACCGGCAGTGAACGTGCCTGTGAATATCACCTTTTTGGCGTTCTGGCTGATATTGATGAATCCGCCGGCACCGGCCAGTTTTGGCCCGAATTTACTGACATTCAGATTCCCGTACCGGTCCGCCTGGGCTAGTCCCAGAAAGGCCATGTCGAGTCCTCCCCCATCACAAAAATCGAACTGGGACGGCTGGTCGATGACTGCGCTCGTATTGGTGGCGGCACCAAAATTAAGTCCTCCCGCGGGTAAGCCCCCGATCACGCCGGGCTCTGCGGTCAGGGTGATGTAGTCCAGAATTTTTTCTTCGTTGGCGATACTGGAGATCCCCTCCGGCATGCCGATTCCCAGATTCACCACGCTGTTTGGCTTCAGTTCAAAAGCGGCTCTGCGTGCGATGATTTTTCGGGGGCTCATGTCCATCGGGTCTATGGACTGCATGGGGACCTTGATTTCACTGCTGAATGCCGGGTTGTAGGGCTCCGCAAAGGTTTGCCAGTGGTGCTCGGGTGGGGCCTTGACCACGCAATCCACCATGATTCCCGGAATCTTGACCTGCCGTGCATTGAGAGTGCCCTGATCGGCAATCCGTTCGACCTGGACGATGACAAACCCGCCGGAATTTCTGGCCGCCGGGGCAATGGCCAGGNCTTCCAGGGTGAGGGCCTCCTTCTCCATGGTGATATTGCCGTCGGTGTCGGCGGTCGNACCTCTGAGAATCGCGACATCAATGGGTAGGGTTTTATAGGCCAGGAATTTTCGGCCGTCGAAATCGATATGCTCGACAATGTCCTCTGTGGTGATCGAATTGATCTTCCCGCCCCCGTTATCCGGATCGACAAAGGTTCCCATACCGACCGTGGTAATGGTTCGGGGTTTTTTGGCGGCGATATCCCGGTACATATGGGATATCACGCCCTGGGGCAGGTTATAGGCTTCGATTTTGTCTGCCATGGCCAACTTCTGGAGCTTCGGGACCAGTCCCCAGTGACCGCCGATAACCCGCTTGATCAGTCCTTCGTGACCGAGATGATTCAGTCCCCGCTCTGCGCCATCCCCCTGTCCGGCTGCATAGACAAGCGTGAGATCTCTCGGTTTTGCATGTTCGAGAAAATGGTTTTCCAGGGCAATGGCGATGGCTTCGGCAAATCCGGTCCCGACAAACCCCCCGGTGGCGACGGTGTCACCGTTTCGGATGACTTGTACGGCCTCCTCGGCGGAAACGAGTTTACCCTTTCTGGCTTTTTCCAGGGGAAGTGATGATAGCATGGGATGGGTGCTGCCAACGGTTTTCGAATGGTGGCTCATGGCATGCCTCCTTGATCCGGCAGACAACGCGATCGTGCCGGGAATATAAAATTATATCCGGGATACGACAGATCCGGAGCGACCCGGGCGTGCATCATTTCTGTTAGCAAGATATATGCCCCTGGTCAAAGAGTGTCGGATCAGGACAGCCGATCCCGAAGACGTTTCGGAAGAACGCGTTTATCGGATTCGAACGCTGTCTCGATCTCCCACCGTCTTCGGATCAGGAAGGCAGGGCGTAAAAGAGGGTGTACTTGGGCTAATCATTGAGGATCTCTGCGATCCGAGACGCGACCACCTGTTCTTGCGGTTTTAATTCCCGGCCGAGCATTTCAATGCCCTTTTCGAGCATTGTGGCGGCCTCTTTGCGATCCTTCCGGGACGGCAGCAACCCAGGCAGGGCCTCGATGGCCGCGTCCGTATCGGTCTGGAGAATTCGCGCCTGAGTACGGACGATACGCTGCAGCTCTGCGCTCCGGATACCCCGAAACCGACGGCTGTCCTGGATCATTCTCCCCATCAGTTCATACCCGTGACGATGGATTTTCTGATCGGCAAAAGCGACCGCAAAAAAGATTCGGATCATGGCTTCCGGGAACCCGCCGACGGCCATGAATTTGCGCCATTTATCGGCATCCCGGCGCCGGAGTTCTTCCAGGTGCTGTTCTGCGGCTTTTAATTCTCTGGTAGAGACGAACGGGTGGAAGAATCGCATCCATGGCGTTTCATAGATGGCCTTGAACCACTGTTCGGAAGCGAGATCCCGCATGTGGCGGTACGCGTCCAAGGCATAGAAGAGGGCATTGGCACTATGGGTTTCCATTTTCCGAAAACCGTTGTTTTCACGGATCCGGCACCGCCGGTCGTCCTTTTTGATCATCGATGCCCACATGTTGATGGGTATCATCCAGGGATTCAGGTCCGAGAAAAGATACCGCTGCAAACGGAGTGGGTGTAATTGCTTTAGAATTCCGGCGGTCACATCATTCGCCGCCAAACGGACCCATGGAGCGACAAACATGCGATACAGGGTGTCGTTGGCGTTGGAGATCGCCATCACCGGATAGAAGGCCTGTTCATCATCCAGTCCGTCATCCAGGGCCAGAATGTCGTCCATGGTCTTTTCGGTGTAGCTGACCAGATACTCGCCGGGATCCTCCGGATCTTCCTTGATCTTCATTTCGTATAGGCCGGGAGGCAGATGATTCAGCATATCGAAGCTGGCGATAATTTCTTTGTGTTCTTTTCTGGCAATTTTAGCCGACACGAAAATTCCCAGATGACCGATTTTCGAATGGCCGATCCCTACGATCACCTGGCCGCGGCGCTTGATTTCTTCTACGGTCCCGTAGGTCTTGACGATCCAGTTAAACGCCTGCTGGGGAGGGGTGATATTATCGCCAAAGGAGGCAAATACCACCACCGGATTGTCGTTTCGCTTTAGATCGACTTCGCTGCCGTCTTCCAGGACGAACTCTCCCCGCTCGAGCTTGTTTCCCACAAAAAGGCCGTCCACTATGGTGTGAATTTCATTTGCCGTCATGAAATAGAAGCCGCCCCACCATTTCTCGAAGTCCAGAAACCGCTTTTCCTCCGTGTCCACATTGGCATACAGGTGGTACTGTTTTTGCCACAGTGTATTGGCCGGATTTAAATTTTCAAAGTTTGCCACTAGATGGGCCCCATCGAACTTGCCGTTACCCAGATCGCTCAATAGCGAATTGAGCCAGACGCCTCCGACCAGCCCGCCGCTATATCGCATGGGGTTGATCCCAGCCACACCGCCCCAATAGGAAAGCGGTGACCCGTTAAACACCATGGGGCCCACCAGATCGGGTCTCTCCGCACCAATCAACGCGGCCGCCCATCCGCCCNGGCAATTTCCAATGACCGCCGGTTTGGGGGCATCGGAATGTCGCCGTTGCACCTCTTCCAGAAAGCGGATCTGAGCGTTGCGAACATCGGCCAGTGTCTGTTCCGGCATGGGATCGGTAAAGAAAATCATGAAATACACCGGATGCCCCGCATCCAGCGCCATACCGATCTGGGAATCCCGTTTGGAGCCGCCGATGCCCGGACCATGTCCGGCCCGGGGGTCGATAATGACGATGGGACGTCTCACGGCGTCGGCCGCATCTTCGCCAATCCTGGCCTTGTGCCGCCGATCGGTTCCCCGTGGGGTTCGGCGCCGGTCCGACATGCCGGTGCGGCGACGATCCAGGATACGCACCAACGCGAAATTCGCCGGTCGATCCAGCGTGCGGCCGTCCAAAACCATTTCATAATCAAAGGCCAGCACCGGCGGTTGGCCGTTTCTCAGGTGCTNCAGATAATTGTTGCCGCGCTTGCGGATGACATCCATCAACAGAACCGTGCGTTGTGTCGTATCCAGGCCATATGCGACAAGATCGGCCAGGCACGTCATATCGGTTTCCATTGGTTGTTCCGCCATGTGGTTATCCTTTCTATGTCGACGATGCNGTATTGGGTGGAATCGCCGCTGTGGAATTGGCGTCTATGTGTTTTCCTTGTCCGAGGGTGGCGTTTTGAGAAACGGATTGAGTTCAAACAAGGATTTCAACCCTCCCATCTCGCCTGCACCTTTTTGGGCTATTTCCGAAAAATTCATCCCCATGCCAATCCAGTCCTTGAACTGATTTTCGAATGCCGCTTTCTGGGAAAGATAGGCATGGATGATCTGCTGAAGATAGCTGTCGAAAAAATCACCCAACAGGTTGTCCCCGAACTGTATGATGAGGTGGAGCAGCGGGACCGGTAGCAGCGCATTCTGTTTTCTTGCCTCTTCGAGAATAATCTGCGTCAGGATGAAGGCCGTCACGTCTTCCTTTGTCTTGGCTTCGAGCACCTGAATCTGCCGCCCCTGCCGGATCATGTCCGCAACTTCCTGCAGCGTCACGTAAGTGCTGGCTTCGGTGTCGTACAGCCGGCGGTTCGCATATTTTTTCAAAATAACTGTATCAGCCATGTTAATTTTCCCTTCGGATTCTATCGCGCAAATTTTGCAATTGCAACAAAATTTGATCCCTAGTGGTTTCCATAATCATTGATGTTATGTATAATAATCAATGAAAACAATATGTAAATATTGATTATTAAATTTTTATACAAAAAAAAACATAAAAAAAAA
>Ga0049113_10000069_pt1 | contig 23673 bp, 27 predicted proteins | sample WorMettanBELIZE1_FD_55214 | JGI IMG/M metagenome (GOLD analysis project Ga0049113, IMG submission 55214) | Marine gutless worms symbiont microbial communities from Max Planck institute for Marine Microbiology, Germany - Olavius tantulus BELIZE.1 | ecosystem: Host-associated > Annelida >... | reverse complement strand
CAGGCGTAGATCCTATGAAGGCCCGCAGCAGTAACTTTAAGGGGCAAAACAAGCCAAAGAGGAGAACCCGAAGATAACTGCGGACCTTCAAGCCCAAGGGTCCGTGAATGAAGCGGTGCTGTACATGGCGCTGGAGCTGAGCCACAGTAGCCGCGTCATCGAGATTTCCGAGAAGGTAGGGGCCGGCATCATCTACGGTTGTCGCGAGGGTGACTGCAGAACCTGCATGATGTATGTCACCGAGGGTTGGAACAATCTTACCGCCCCTTCGGTGCTGGAGGAGAAGATCCTGCGCGAAAATCTAACCGGTCGTCACGACCGGCTAGCCTGTCAGGCGCAGATCCTCGGCGATTGCAAGGTCAAGCCTGCCTGACCATCGACACCTATCCGGAGCGCTATTATGGGCCTGGTTACCTTTTCGAACCCGGAATTCAAGGACAAAACCGTCTATGCCGTAGTGGGCAACCACACCGAAACCATTCTCAAACTCGCCAAGGAGCACTAAAGTACCCGTTCAATTCGACTGTCAGGACGGCGAATGCGGAAGCTGCCTGGTGCGTGTGACCAGTATCGACGGCAAGGGTTGCATGGGCGGTCCTTTGACAGAGAAAGAGAAAAACGTGCTGCGCGAGCTGGGCAAGCTGACCAAGGATGAGCTCGAGCAAATACTAGTCGACGATCTGCCCAGCGAATGGCGCCTGGCCTGCCAGATGATCGTGCGCGACGAAGACCTGCTGATGGAATTCTGAAGATGTCCGGCGTGGTCCCCGTCACCATTGATCACGCAGTGCGGATCTACGGCATGCTGATCGCGCGGGCCGCCGGGATCGGTAACGACCATGCGTTGGCCTGTATGATCGCCAGCGCGTGGACGGGTAGAGGTTCCCTGCCGGCTTGGCTCGGACTGTTACCCGCCGCCTTCCATTGCCTGGTGGAATATCACTTTCCCGGAGCAACCCTACCTGCTCTTGCCCCGCTGGGCCCGGCGGTTCCGGAACCACGACCCGACGAGCTTGCCGAGCTGGTGCGGCTGATGTTGATCGACAAAGCTAGTGCATCGCCGTCCGAGGTCTGGGTGGCCCATATCGTGGCCGCGGGCTGCATGGCCTCCGACCATTTATGGGGTGACTTCGGTCTGTGGTCCCGAACGGACCTGACGGCCTTGATGCGCCGGAACTCCCCGGCACTCGCGGCGCACAACATCAGGGACATGCGATGGTAGATGGTTTGCTATCGTGGCGCTTTCGACGCCGTGAGTGAAAGTGGATGAGACCATACCATTATCCTACGCCTGCGTAGCGTTCCCTGACCGCTAATCAATAAAGAGGATGTCATGAATCGGAAATGCTGTTCCCCCGTTATCAAATACTTCGCCGCACTGCTGGTTTGGTTCAGCTGCCTCGTCTCCGCGGCGGAGAACCCCGAATAATTCACCTCCGTGCCGGAGATGATCCAAGACTTCAACGACTATCCGGAAGAATGGCAGGCGTTCAAGGTACTGAAAGCGGAGCCGCTCCATATCCAACTTTCACCACAGAGTTGCGAGGGGGATCCGCCGGAGGTGATCAAGGACCTGGTGCGGTAGACGTTGGTCTATGGGGTCTATCGCGCATTCGTGCATACCCCGGTCACTCGGATCACGGTTACCGTTACAAAGATCGAGGCGCACCTGGCAACGTCCGCTTTGCGATGGAGCTAGAAGCTTTAGGTCAGTAGGGCGCAGCCGTAGCTGATGTCAATCCGGCGACCGAAGGGCGGCGATGGCACAACGATCAGGCTTGCACCGATCTTGCCCGCGACGACAAAATCTGGCATACCTTTAATCCATGGTACGGTTTAAAAATATCTTTCTCGTGGGTCCCATGGGGGCGGGCAAAAGCACCGTGGGACGTCAACTGGCCGCGGCTCTGTCTTTCAAGTTCAAGGATAGCGACCAGGAAATACAGCGCCGTACCGGCGTCGATATTCTGACCATCTTCGAATACGAGGGTGAAGCAGGATTCCGTCACCGGGAGCGGCAAGTGATCGATGAGCTGAGCGGGCTGAGCGGCATCGTCATGGCCACCGGCGGTGGCACCGTGCTCAGGTCGGATAATCGCCGGGATCTGACCTCCCGCGGTCTTGTGGTTTACCTGCATTGCAGCCCTGAGCAACAGTATGCGCGCACTGCCCGCGACCGCAACCGGCCTTTGCTGGAGACTGAAGAGCCGCTGGCACGCCTGCGTCAGCTCACGAAGGAACGTGACCCTCTGTACCGCCAGGTCGCCGACATGGTGGTTTCCACCGAACGTCGGGGCACACCGTCGGTGGTCAAGGAAATCCACCGCCGCCTCGAAGCCGACACCCCGTAAGCCGGATCGAGACGTGATCAGAACCCTCGAAGTCGACCTGGGTCCGCGCAGCTACCCCATCCATATCGGCCCCGGACTGATCGACGAGCCGGCAATCCTCGGGGCCCGGATCGCCGGACACCAGGTCATGGTCGTTACCAACGGGACCATTGCTCCCCTCTACCTGGAGCGGGTAGAGGATGTCCTCGGTGCCTATCGGATCGCGCGGGTCGTGCTCCCGGATGGAGAAGCATACAAAAACCTGGAAACCTGGGGCCGCATCATGGACAGCCTCCTTGACCACCGATTCGCACGCGACTGCACCCTGATCGCGCTCGGGGGGGGTGTGATCGGCGATCTCGCCGGCTTTGCGGCGGCCTGCTACCAACGGGGAGTCGCCTTTATCCAGATACCCACCAGCCTCCTCGCCCAGGTCGATTCCTCCGTCGGCGGCAAGACCGGCGTCAACCACGCCCAGGGCAAGAACATGATCGGCGCCTTCCACCAACCTCGCGCCGTAATCGCGGACACGGATACCCTGGACACTCTACCGGATTCCGAGTTAGCGGCGGGGGTCGCCGAGGTGATCAAGTACGGCTTGATTCGGGACCCGACGTTCTTCGCCTGGCTCGAGGCAAACATCGAGCCGCTGCGCGCCCGAGATACGGACGCGCTCACCTATGCGATCGCGCGTTCCTGCCGCAACAAAGCAGAGGTGGTCGCCACCGACGAGTTGGAGGCCAGCGAGCGGGCCCTGCTGAACCTGGGTCATACCTTCGGCCACGCCATCGAGACGGGCACCGGCTATGGTACCTGGCTGCACGGCGAAGCGGTTGGGGTCGGCATGTGCATGGCCGCCGATCTCTCCGCCCGCCTCGGCTGGCTCGATGCCGCCTCCGTCCGGCGCATCCGGTCACTGATCGCCTTGGCCGGGCTCCCCACCGCTTCCCCGGCGGAGATAAGCCCGGCGCGTTTTCGCGCGCTGATGGCCATGGACAAGAAGGTCATGGACAATCGACTGCGCCTGGTACTCCTGCAAGGCATCGGCAAGGCCCTGGTCACCGCCGATTTCGATCATGTAAAGCTCGACGAGACACTGGCCAAAGCGGCAGGTAGTAGCGGTTAATTTATAAGTTGTGTACGAACCACCCAATCGTTTAGAGCCCCACTGCTTTTGCTATCCTTAGCATCTGGATTCCGGCCATCCCTGCCGGAATAACGAGGTAGGGTCTGAAGGATTATGCAACCCAACAACCGGTTTCCGCTGGTCAATGAATCACGCTTCCACTTAAAAATCTACCATTACCGGCTTACGTACCCGATGGACGCAACGACAATCCTCATCCTTATGAGTGCAGGTATCTTGGGTGGCGCGACAAATGCGATTGCCGGCGGGGGGACGTTTTTTACCTTCCCGGCGTTGATCGCCACAGGACTCGATCCACTGACAGCCAACGCATCGAACGCGGTCGCTATTTACCCAGGACATGCGGTTGCCGTCCCTGCCTACCGTCATGAGCTACGGGCGCTTGGACAGAGACTAGCCGGCCGTGGGCTGATCGCCGCGCTTGGCGGTCTTGTCGGAGCAGGGCTACTCGTCTGGTCGGGCGAGGCGATCTTTTCCGGGCTTGTGCCGTGGCTGTTGCTCTTGGCCACGCTGATCTTCTGGGCAAGCGGACGCCTGTACCGTTTGACGACCCACATACGCGCACATGTGCCTGCCGTCATCTTCCCGGTCTAATTCCTGGCGGCTACTTCGGGGCCGGTCTCGGCGTACTTCTGATAGCTGCCTTGACGTTGATTGGTGTGCAAGACATACAGAGCGCAAACGCGCAGAGGAACTTCCTTGCGGCCGTGATCACAACGATGTCTGTGGGACTCTTCATCACGGCCGGTACCGTTGCCTGGCCCAAGACCATCGCCGTTCTTATTAGGAGCAGTCATCGGCGGCCATTTCGGCGCACGGCTTGCGCGCCGGATCCCGGCCAATATCCTACGCTATGGTATTGCCGTGATCGGATTCAGCCTAGCTATCCACTACTTCCTTCTTTGAGGGCCGTAGGTTGCATTGAGACGCCGGCATTGGTGCCCCAACCTGTAGATGCGGCTTGCTAAATGTCAACGGGTCTGCAACGTGGGCTGTGCCCACTAATACCGCGCCTACTGTTGACATTTAACCTGATAGCATGAGTCTAACCAACTGTTGGAGAGCCTGGTAGGTCAAAATCGAAATCGGGATTGCGATCCCGATTTCGGGTATGACGCCTATGCCGGGGACCAACAATATTCGAATGTCAGCCGCCCCTCGTGCCAACTGCGGAACGACCTCGGTCATTCCAAATCTCCCGTAGCTCGGAAAGTATCCCCTTGCTATGTTTGAGCTGTTTGGCCATTGGACACGAACGAGAGCACGCTTATGGCGAAGATGAGAGACTGGTTTTGCAAAAAAACCTGATCCCCGGATGCGCGACAGCATTGAGAAAAGACGAGGCTAAGGCCCTGACGTGTCAATTCCACACTATCTGCGCGCCTATATCACCAAGATCGAAGAAAGGGCGCCGAATCCGGTTCCGAAGGCCCTGGAGCGGATACGGGAAATAACCAAGAAGGACAGAGTAAGGATCTGTCCTGGCAGGATGCCTATGAGATTGAGCAGCAGCTGGTGCAGCTCTACGACGAGCCGACCCTACACGTCGTAGTCGGACGACGGTTGCTGGAGGCAGAACAGTCACTGCCTGCGACTACTGCAGGCTGGTATCGGAAGCGCGTGGAAGCGTTGCAGGAGGATCCCGAGGGCTTAGCAGTGCTCCTATCGGGCCTGATCAACGACCTGCAGTGGCGATATACGAAAAACGAAGCATGACGTATATACACGAAGGAGATTACGGAGCGTGCAGAGGCAGTCTACATATTCGCGCTTCTGTTCATGTTCGTATTCCTACTGTCACAGAGATTGCTGTTTAGTGGGAACGGGGTAGAAGCGGACAGCCTTGGGTTGCTGCTATTTGTCGGATTCGCTGGGGCGTTCGGAGCGGCCTTCAGCATGATGACTGGCCTGAGGAAGCGCCTTGCCAGCAGCACGTTCGACGATCTCAAGCTGAACCGCTGCTGGGGATTGATTTTCACCCGCGTCCTGGTCGGTATAGGAGCGGTCTTCATCTTGTTTTTTCGTCCGCTCCGGACTAGTTGACGGCGAGCTATTCCCTGACCTTTCACAGGAATCCGGTAGATTAAAGTATGCGGATTTCACGAAATTGTTCATCGGTTGTTTCATTTCGCGAGGAGACGCCGGGGAACAATCCGATGTGAGGGAGGGGTCCCGGAATGAATAGGGAAGGAAAAGCGCCGGATTCGGCGCGTGTCGGTTGCTCTTGAGCCAATCTCAGTTTCCGACTGATTCGGACCTCGCGGCCTGCCTCCTGCGCGACCGGCATGGTCTGCGGCGCCGACTGCGTGGCCTGAAACGGCGCACACGGGAGGGCCAACCCATCGACCAGGGGTTGGCCGAGTTGTGGGAGGCCATTCGGAAATCCCAGGCTCTGGTCGAACACCGCCAGGCCCAGGTTCCGACTATTCGGTATCCCCCCGAGCTGCCCGTCAGCGAGCGCCGCGACGAGGTTGCTGCCCTGATCCGTAACCACCAGGTGGTGGTGCTGTGCGGCGAGACTGGCTCCGGTAAGTCCACTCAGCTGCCCAAGCTCTGCCTCGATCTGGGGCGGGGGATCGCCGGGTGCATCGGCCACACTCAACCGCGACGGATTGCCGCCCGCAGCCTTGCCGGCCGCCTGTCCCAGGAGCTCGGGACCGAACCGGGGACACTGGTGGGTTACAAGGTGCGCTTCCACGACCGGATCCGGCCCGAGACTGCCGTCAAGCTAATGACCGACGGCATCCTGTTGGCGGAGATTCGGCAGGACAGGTTTCTCAATGAATATGACACCCTCATCATCGACGAGGCCCACGAGCGCAGCCTCAATATCGACTTTCTGCTGGGTTATCTGAAGGGGCTGCTGCCCCGGCGGCCTGACCTCAAGCTGATCGTCACCTCGGCCACCATCGATCCTGGGCGCTTCGCCGCGCATTTCGCGAACGCCGCATCGCGTCCGGCGCCTATCATCGAAATCTCCGGGCGCACCTATCCGGTGGAGGTGCGTTACTGGCCGCCGGAGGACGAGTATGCAGGCGAGCGGGACGATGCCCTGCAGCGCGCCATCGCCGAGGCACTGGATGAGCTGGCGCGGGTGGGGCCGGGCGATGTCTTGGTATTCCTCTCTGGCGAACGCGAGATCCGCGAGACCCTGCACAAGCACCACCCGCCGTCTACCGAAATCCTACCCTTGTACGCCCGCCAGAGTCCCCAAGAGCAAGCGCGGGTTTTTCAAGCCCACGGCACCCGGCGCCTGATCCTGGCCACCAACGTGGCCGAGACCTCGCTCACGGTGCCTGGCATCCACTACGTGATCGATCCGGGGTTCGCCCGCATCAGCCGCTACAGCCGGCGCGACAAGGTCCAACGCCTGCTGGTGGAACGCATCTCCCAGGCTGCGGCGAACCAACGCAAGGGCCGTTGCGGGCGCGTGGCGGCGGGCCTGTGCATCCGGCTCTACTCGGAGGACAACTTTGCGGCCCGGGCCCCTTTCACCGAGCCGGAGATCCTGCGCACCAACCTGGCCGCGGTTATTTTGCAGATGAAGTTCCTGGGCTTCGGGGCCATCGAAGAATTTCCCTTCCTCGACGCTCCGGATACCAAGCTGATTGCCGACGGCTACCGCACCCTGGGGGAGCTGATGGCCCTGGACGATGAAGGCCGATTGACGCCCCTAGGGGAGCAGCTGGCCCGTCTACCCGTGGACCCACGCATTGGTCGGATACTGCTGGCCTCCAAGGATCACCATTGTCTGACTGAGCTACTGGTCATCACCGCGGCCCTGAGCATCCAGGATCCACGGGAGCGGCCCTTGGAGCAACAGCAGGCGGCGGATCAGATCCACGCCACCTTCCGACACCCGGACTCGGACTTCCTCACCTTCCTCAACCTGTGGCGATTTTTGGATCAGGAGCGCGCCCGGTTGTCCCGGAACCAATTCAGAAAACTCTGCCAACGCCATTTCCTGTCCTGGAACCGGGTCCAGGAGTGGCGCGACATCCAAGCCCAGCTGGCCCTCACGATGCGGGAAATGGGTTTTAAGGAGAACCAAATCGCGGGGAACTACGAAGAAATCCACCGCGCTCTGCTGACCGGCTTATTGGGCAATATCGGTCACAAGGAGGAGCAGCGGGAATACCGGGGTGCTCGCAACAGCCGCTTTTACATCCATCCGGGCTCCGGGTTGTTCCGGGAGGCGCCCAAGTGGATCATGGCGGCGGAGCGGGTCGAGATCAGCCGTCAATACGGGTGCATCGTCGCCAGGATCCAGCCGGCCTGGATCGAGCGGGCCGGCGCTCACCTGGTAAAACGCAGCTATGCGGAGCCCCACTGGCAAGCTGGCCCCGGTCAGGTCGCGGCCTACGAGAAGGTCACCCTCTATGGGGTGACTATCGTCCCCAGGCGGCGCGTCAACTACGGGCCTATCAACCCGAGCGAGGCCAGGAAGATCTTCTTGCGTTTCGCCTTGGTGGAAGGGGACTTCGAGACCAGGGCTCCCTTCTGGCGTCACAATCGGGAGCTCATCGAATACGTCCGGTATTTGGAGACCAAATCCCGCCGGCGGGATATCCTGGTGGACGAGGAGGCTATCTATGTCTTCTACGCCCAACGGGTCCCAAGCGGCATCCACTCCCGGCCCCAGCTGGAGAAATGGCTGCGCATGGCGACGCGCGGGGACCCCAAACTTCTGCACATGCGCCTGGACGATGTGATGCAACGGGACGCGGCAGAAGTGACCACGCAGGCATTCCCCGACGACTTTCAGGTCGGGGCCACCCGGCTTCCTCTCGAATACCGGTTCGACCCTGGGGCGAGTGGGGACGGGATAACCCTCACCGTCCCCTTGTCCCTGGTCAACCAGGTCTCACCCGAGCGGTGCGAGTGGTTGGTCCCCGGTCTCTTGGAAGCGCTGCTCGTCGCCCTGCTACGGGGCCTGCCCAAGCAAATACGCCGGGCCTTGGTCCCCATTCCGGAAACGGCAAGGCGGTTGGTCGAGCGCCTAATGCCCTCGGATCGGCCCCTGATCCGGGCGGTCGCCGGGGCGCTCGAGGCAATGATCGGGGTCTCGGTCCCTGAAGATGCCTGGGACCTGTCTGCGGTGCCTGGACATCTGCGCATGAAGTTTCGTCTGGTGGACGATCAGGGACGCCAGGTGGCATTGGAGGAAGATTTCTCCCGGCTCAAGCGCTGCTACGGTGGCCAGGGGCAACAGGTTTTTTTGGCCGAGATTCCGTCCCACGAGCTGGAACGGACGGGGATCAAGTGTTGGGACTTCGAGGCCCTGCCGGAAAGCCTGGACCTGGACCGCGGCGGTATTCGAGTACGCGGCTATCCTGCCTTGGTCGACCAGGGGGACAGCGTCGCCATCCGGGTACTGGACTCGGAGGCCGGTGCCGCATCGGCCATGCGTCAAGGGTTGCGCCGGCTGCTGATGCTCCAATTGGGGCCGGACCTGCGCGCGCTGCGCAAGGACCTGCCGGCGCTGAACCGCATGCGCCTCCAATACGCCAAGGCGCCGCAACTACCGGGGCAGGGTAAAGCCCAGCCGGCGGATCTGGTCGACGAGCTGATGGCGCTGATCCTGGATCTCACCTTCCTAGAAGACCAGCCACCGATCCGGAACCGGCAGACCTTCGCCTCGCGTCTGGACCAGAACCGGCCGCAGCTGGCGTCCGTCGCCCGGGATGTTTGTGCGCTGACCGGGCAGATACTCACCCGCTACCAGGCCATCCGCAGGCGACTCGCAAATACCATCCAAATCCATTGGACGGCCTCGGTTTCGGACATGGTCGGACACCTGGATGCCTTGGTCTTTCGTGGTTTCCTGCAACAGGTCCCTTACCGATACCTTGATGACTATCCTCGCTACCTGAAGGCCCTGGACGCCCGGGCCGAGAAGCTCTCACATGCCGCCGGCAAGGATCGGCAGCGCATCCGGGAAATGGCCGCTATCCACGAGAAATGGCAGGAGCGCTCGACCGCCGCCCGTGAAGCGGGGCGACACGACGCCCGCCTGGAAGAGATCCGCTGGATGCTGGAAGAACTGCGGGTCTCCCTCTTCGCCCAGCAGATCGGGACCGCCTACCCCATCTCCGTCAAGCGGATCGAAGCACGCTGGCGGGAGCTGGGGTTGTGAATCGGATTAGCCAAAGACTCGAGGGCGTACCCTTATGGCCGTTTTGAGGATGGTTCCCGGCGGCTCCGCAAACATACCTAAATCCCGAATGCAGCAACCTGGTAGTCGCGGATAAAATACAATGAATAGAAAGGCAAACCAGTTTAATTTCTGGATAAAAAGATGATTTTGTAGAGGGAACGGCCTCCGTGCCATTCCGCAACAGCTTCCAACTCAAACCGCGCGGATGCCGGGAGTGGGACTAGGGCATGCAACCGGTAGTCGGCATCCACCCGGAGGAGAAACGATTATGCCGAAAATCACGCTGTCAACCGAGTTGCCGGCCAGTGCCGGGAGCGTTTGGAACCTGATCGGCGGCTTCAACGCCCTACCCGATTGGCATCTGGTGGCCTCGAAATCCGAATGCTCGGAGGACGGTTCCAAGCGGACTCTACATGTGTTGGGAGGCGGATCGATCGTCGAGCAACTCGAAACCACCGGTGAGGGGCATACGTATCACTATTCCATTCTCGAAAATCCTTTACTGATTCGGAATTACCAGGGCACTATCGCCGTCAAGCCGACCGCCGACGGCAATGGCTGCACAGTTGAATGGTCGGGGGATTTTCAGGCCTCGGATGCACCCGACAACGCGGCCGTCAGGTTCATCCAGGGCATCTACCAAGTCGGTCTCGACAACCTGAGTAGGACTTCGGGATCTAGGAGCCGGGGCAGATCGACTCAGAAGGGTGATGCCCGATCGGGTATGCGAGATCCTGTCTCCATCGCTTAAAGCAAATGAAGGAAAACCAGAATACCGAGTGGAAAGAGTCTTGGCGGGACGATTATCTGAGAATGGGTTTGCGGTTTCGCTAATGCGCAAGGGGGCGTTCTGGAGATAGGTCGTAATGACCAGGGCCAGGTTATTAGCCTCCCGGGCGCGGAAAAGCTGTTGGAGGATACTCAAACGCGCGGCCATCCTGCTCTTTCATCCCGAACCGGATCGGTTCGTGACCGGGGGCTCGATCAAGATCGGCTTTTTCGAAAACGACAGTGAGCTACGCTACCATGATGGGATTACCGGCGACCTATTTGCCCAGGCAGACTGGACCCTGGACCTGATACTGACTAAGTACCTCAAAGCAACCGTCAGCTACGAGGGCATACAGCGGATCGAAACTTAGTCTATCCCCCAAGACGCCCTGCGCGAGATCCTCCTGAACGCAATCGCCCATAAGGATTATGCCAGCGGCGTTCCCATTCAGATCAGCGTGTATGACGACCGAATCCTATTTTGGAACAACGGGCAGCTTCCAGAAGACTGGACCGTAGAGCGCCTGATGAGCAAACATCCTTCCCAGGCGTACAATCCGGACATTGCCAATGCGTTTTCCCGGACAGGGATGATCGAAGCCTGGGAGCGCGGGATCGAGAAAGTCATGCAAGTGTGCCGGAATGCTGGCCTGGCATTGCCGTCCCTGACGTACGAAAAACTCGGACTCTGGGTCGAATTCAGCTACCCACCGATGTCACAGTCTTCAGGGGAGGCTACCCAAGAATGGCTCCTGGCCTTGTTGCGGCAAAACCCACCCTGACGCGCAAGGCTCTGGCGGCACGCATCGGCGTTACTGCCGACGGCATCAAATACCATCTGACAAAGCTTACGGAGAACGGCCGCATTCGCCGCGTCGGTCCGACGCGCAAAGGACATTGGGAAGTGCTTGAATATTTCGGTAAGCGAGGTGTGCCGATCGTGCCCGAGAGCAAGGCGCGACGAGGAAGAATAGCCAGTCCTATTGCGACGAGTCGCAACGCTGCTATCGGGTGCGATTGGCGTGCATCGCGGCGGAATATTCACGTGTAACGGTATAAATTTTGTGCGGGCTTTTGCCTTCTTGCAGGGCACACCTTGAGAGCTTGCCGAGGGTCTGTTCGGCGCACGATAGTTTCCATTTCATGGAAGGACCCTTCGGTCAAATCTTTATGGCCAACCGGATCTCTATTCTCATGTACCACCAGGTGGGCGAATTCCCGCCCATGCGGAAGCACCGGGCGAACTATTGTGACCACCGCCGATTCGCCGGCCAGCTGGCCTTCCTGAAGGGTTTCGGCTACCGGGTATTGGACCTGGACCAAGTACTGGCGTGTGTGCGCGGCGAACAGTCGATCCCACCTCGGGCCATGGCGCTTACCTTCGATGATGGGTACGCGAATTTTGTAAGCCACGCCCTGCCGGTGCTCCGGCACTACGGCTTTCCGGCCACGGTCTTTGCTATCAGCGGCCAGGTGGAGGCGGGCACAGTGGTTCGCCAAGGACCCGGGACAACCGATTCCCACGCTGATGAGCGCTGGCCAGCTAAGGGAAATCCAGGCTTCGGGCATAACCGTCGGTTCCCATACAGTCAGTTACCTCAAGCTCGCTGAGGCGACCCCCGAGCGCCAACGCCGAGAGCTGATCGATAGTAAGGCATGCTTAGAAGAACTACTCGGCGAGGAGGTCAAGCACCTGTGCTATCCGTACGGAAGCTTTACTTTGAATACGGTACGCGCCGCCACCGGTTACCTCAGTGCCGCCACCTGCCTGCGGGGTCTCGCATTGCCCGGTGATCACCTCCTGGTACTACCGCGCAAGGCTATCTCCTTCGGTGATAGCCTGATCGGCTATTTCTGGAAGCTTGTCGTCAAGAACCAGCCCAAGCCCCAGCTAGTGGAATGGCGCCGAGCAAGCCCGTAGGGCGGGTCAGGCACATGCACCAAGCGCCGCGATTGCCGCGGTGGTGGGTGGTAGCCCGTCGGTCGGATCAGGCCAGGGCGACGAAAGTGGTTGGCGTAGGGCGGATGACGCAAGCTTATCCGCCCTACGCGGACTCATGGGTTTGGTTATGCCGCGGCGGTTTTCATGCCGCAATGGCTTGTCGGATGCTCCAAGCGTTGCGTGCCCATCGATCCATGGCCGGGAATGACAAACATGGATGTTGGGCACGGCGTGCCAGAAACTTTTGGTTCGAGCGCCGGCTTGGCAGTGCGCGCCTTTGCCCAACCTACGCGACTCGCTTCCGAGCCAAGAGCTTGTTTCAGCAGTGAGTATTATTCGGTGGCCCTGGGTGGCGCCGATGCCCGGCAGCCGCGCCCCTGTGGTAGACTTACAGTGTCTTTTTACCCGATGCCGACCTTGCCCCCGCCGTGACTAGACTCTACAGTCTACTCCTCTATCTCGCTCTTCCCTTTTTGCTGCTGCGTCTCGCCTGGCGTAGCCGTCATGTGCCGGCGTACCGCGAGCAGTGGGGCGAGCGGGTCGGTTTTTACTGCCAACGCCCACTGCGGGCCCATGTCTGGATCCATGCCGTTTCCGTAGGGGAGGTCCAGGCGGCCGAGCCACTTATCCGGCACTTCCTCGCGCGTTATCCGGACGCCGGCGTCATGGTTACCACCACCACGCCCACCGGCTCTGAGCATCTGCGTAATCTGTTCGAGGACACGGTTCGCCATGTCTATACGCCCTTCGATTTGACGCCGATCATGAACCGCTTTCTTGATGCGGTTGGCCCCCGGCTCGTGGTCGTCATGGAAACCGAAATCTGGCCCAACATGCTGAGTGCCTGCGAGCGCCGCAACATTCCGGTAGTGCTGGCCAATGCCCGACTGTCCGCCCATTCCGCTCAAGGGTATGCTCGACTCGGTGGCTTCACCGGCGAGACCCTGCGGCGGCTCGCGGCGATCGGTGCCCAGAGCCCCACCGATGCGGCCCGCTTCCGAGTCCTGGGGGTACCTGCCGAACGGGTACGGGTGACGGGTAACATCAAGTTCGATGTCCGCCCGCCCGGCAGTTTGCTCGACCACGCGGAGGTACTACGCTGCCTTTGGGGAATTCGGCGCCCGGTCTGGGTGGCCGCAAGCACCCATGAGGGCGAGGAGGAGCAGGTCCTCCTCGCCCATCGCAAGATCCTGGACCGGTTACCGAGGGCTCTGTTGATTCTAGTACCGCGCCATCCCGAGCGCTTCGGGCGGGTCGCGGCATTGGTCGAGCGCTGGGGCTTCGCACTCGCGCGCCGATCTGCCAAGGATCCCTGCGACGAGCGGATCTTGGTATTCCTCGGCGACACCATGGGTGAGCTACCGGCCTTTCTCGCCGCGGGAGACGCAGCCTTTATCGGGGGCAGTCTGGTTCCCACCGGCGGCCATAATTTGCTGGAAGCGGCAGCAGTAGGGGTGCCCATCGCCGTGGGTTTCCACACCTTCAACTTCGCCCAGATTACCGATCTGATGGTGCGGGAGGGGGCGGCGATCCGGGTGACGGACGCTGATGCGCTAGCGCAATGCATGGTGGAATGGCTAGGAGATGCAACGACCAGGATGCACGTCGGCGAGCAGGGGCGACGGGTGGTTCGCGCAAACCAGGGCGCCTTGCAGCAGCTGCTGGATCTGCTTGATGGAATCGACAAAGATGACTGAGGTATGGGGGTTAGCATTCCCGAAACCTGGGGTTAAACTTCGCACTGGGCCAACGGCTACGCCAGTCTCCCGGTACAATGAAACGATTCCTGTGCAGCAGTGCTGAAGTACCGATAACATCGGTTTGGTTCTTCCATCGGGAATGATTTTTTGCCGCAAATGAACACGAATCAACGCAAATTAGTCGAAATCGGCTGGCTATACGTAACCTTGCAGCTCATGTGGACCTCGCTTTGGGTGTAGGATGCGATGAGCACGGTAGGTCTTACAGGATGGCACCATGAGGAGGCGCGAACCGCATCAAAGCAATCCTGAATGATTTGGCATTGTCTGAAGGGTTTGAATTAACACTATCAAGTTAAGCATTACCGGTCGGCAAACAAGAGGGGAAACTACGAATCGGCGCGAATTCATTCGCGCCGATTCGCGCGATTCGTAGTTTTCTCTTCCGCATCCTGACCAACCACGACAAGTGGTCAGCAGCTAACTTAACGGCATTGGGGTTTAGCTTACGATCTATCCGCAGATTACACAGATTTCGCAGATTAAAAACGAAACAATCTGTGAGAATTTGCGTAATCTGTGGACAAAAAAGACCACGTGACCTTTTGCGACCGGTTGGCGTTCATTTGCGGAAAAAATCCAATGGCATTGATCTTCAAATAGGCTTAAACGATGCAATGGGAAACTGTCATCGGGCTGGAGATCCACACCCAGCTCGCGACCAAGTCGAAAATTTTTTCCGGCGCGCCGGCCGATTTCGGCGCCGCGCCGAACACCCAGGCCTGCGCGGTGGACTTGGGGTTGCCCGGCGTGTTGCCGGTGCTCAATGAAGGGGCCGTGATCCTGGCGGTGCGCTTCGGCAAGGCCATCGAGGCCGAGATCGCGGAGCGTTCCATCTTCGCGCGCAAGAATTACTTCTACCCGGATCTGCCCAAGGGCTACCAGATCAGCCAGTATGAGCTGCCGGTTGTTGGTAAGGGGCGAGTGCGGATCATGCTGGACGATGGTGCGGTCAAAGAAATCGGCGTTACTCGTGCCCATTTGGAGGAAGACGCGGGCAAATTGCTGCATGAGGACTTCCATGGCCTGACCGGCATCGACCTGAATCGGGCCGGCACCCCACTGCTGGAGATCGTCTCCGAACCGGACATGCGCTCGCCACAAGAGGCGGTGGCCTACGCCCGGAAGATCTACCGGATCGTGCGCTGGATCGGCATCAGCGACGGCAATATGCAGGAGGGCTCCTTTCGGGTGGATGCCAATGTTTCGGTGCGTCCCCAAGGCGAGGCGAAATTGGGCACTCGTACCGAGATCAAGAACGTCAACTCCTTCCGCTTTCTGGAGCGCGCCATTCGCTTCGAAGTCGAGCGCCAGATCGATGTCATCGAAGGCGGTGGCCAGGTTGTTCAAGAGACTCGGCTTTATGATGCGGACCGGGGCGAGACCCGCTCCATGCGCACCAAGGAAGAGGCGAACGATTACCGCTATTTCCCGGACCCGGACCTGCTGCCTTTGGTCATCGACGCCGCCTTCATCGAGCGGGCGACGCAGGCGATGCCGGAGCTCCCGGACGCCAAACGCCGACGGTTCCGAGACCAGTACGGCCTATCCGATTATGACACCGACTTGCTCACCTTGAGCCGGGAGCTGGGCGATTACTACGAGCACGTCGCCAAGGACACGGACGACCCCAAGCTGGCGGCCAACTGGGTCAACGGCGAGCTGGCCGCGGCCCTGAACAAGGCCGACCTGGAGATCGACGCAAGCCCAGTCAGTGCTCCCATGCTGGCAGGGCTGATCAAGCGCATTCAGGACCGGACGCTCTCTGGTAAGCTCGCCAAACAGGTATTCGAGGCCATTTGGAACGGCGAAGGCGATGCGGACGCGGTCATTGCAGCTCGGGGTCTTGAGCAGATCACCGATGCCGGGGCCATCGAGGCGGTGATCAAGGATATCCTAGCAACCAACCCGGCGCAGGTGGAGCAGTACCGAAATGGTAAGGAGAGGGTGTTCGGTTTCTTCGTCGGTCAGGTCATGAAGGCCACCACGGGCAAGGCCAATCCCCAACAGGTCAATGCGCTGCTGAAAGCGAAGCTCAGAGCATGAGCGAATCCCGTCAATGAGCTGAGGACGGGGTTATTTCGAGAACAGCTGCGGAGACTCCTCGATGAGGTGGGAACTTTCTTTTAGCTAAGGTTCGGTCAGACCGCACCGCTTTACCGGCGCACTCCGGACACCTCAGGCCCGAATGACCGCGCCGGTACGCCCGTCGCGGATAGTGGACGGACTGGCGCGGGTCCCGCAGCGGCCGGCCAGGACGAGATCCACATGGGGACCAAGAGCCAACCGCACCTGTAGGGGAGTACGCGCCGGCGAACGATCGCTGATGTTTGCACTGGTGGATACCAGGGCACTGCCAGCAGCCGTGCACAGGGCCGCCGCGACGGGATGGGCGGTGACCCGCACGGCGAGGGTCGCATACCGTCCCCGGAGCCAGCCCGGTGTGCCGGTACGGGCGGGCAGTAGCCATGTATTCGGACCGGGCCAGGTCGCAAGAACGGCCTGCATACGGGGGTTGTCCAGCGATTCTACGAAGGGTTCGAGCTGGGTGAAATCGGCGGCGATGAGGATCAACCCTTTGTGCTCGGAGCGCTGCTTGATAGTGAGCAGGCGTTGCACCGCGGCCCGGTCCCAAGGATCACATCCGAGACCGTAGACGGCCTCAGTGGGGTAGGCGAGAATGCCGCTGCTCCGGATGCAGCGGGCAGCTATCCACAGCTTGTACCGTCTGGGCAAACTCTCAGGATCGGTGGTCATGTCCGTATCCACTGTGACTTTCGATCGCATAGAAAAACTACGATTGGCGCTGATTCGTGCGATTCGCAGTTTTCCTTTTTTTACCGCAAATGTACGCAAATGATTTTGTTTTAGGCTTGTGGCAACAGGTACGGATTTCGAGTGTCGGTCGCGCGCGGTCCCGTCGTCGCGGCCGACCGAAGCGCAGGATTCTTCAGAGCAAAGCTCCGTCGACACCGGCCTCGACAAAGCTCGCCATTCTCTGGTGTAGGGTACAGGCGAGACGCAGCAAGGGCAACGCGGATGCAGCACCACTGCCCTCCCCGAGCCGGGGTCCTAGATCTAGCAGCGGCTCGGCGTCAAGCGCCGTGAGCAGGATCGCATGGCCCGGCTCGCAGGATTTGTGTCCGAACAGCATCCAGTCCCGTGCCCCGGGCAGGATACGGGTTGCAGCCAAGGCCGCGCTGGTCGCGATGAAGCCATCGACGAGCACCGGAATCCCCAGCTGAGCGGCGCTCAGATAGGCCCCCGTCAGGGCCGCGATCTCGAAACCACCCACTCGACGCAGGGCCTCGAGGGGGGTGTCTGGTACGATTCGGTGCAGCTGCAGAGCGCGCTCAATCAGGGCCGCCTTGCGGGCGATACCGGCGGCGTCGAGACCGGTGCCGGGACCAGCCAGATCGTTGGCCGGACGCCCCAGCAAGGCGCAGGCCAGCGCCGCGGCCGCAGTGCTGTTTCCGATGCCTATCTCGCCGCCGATCACCAGCCGGCAACCCCGGTCGTCGACCGCGCGCTCGACTGCCGCGCGTCCGACGGCCAGGCAGGTATCGAGTTCGGCGCTCGACATAGCCGGCTCGCACGAGAAATCCTTTGTAGACGGCGCGACACCGACCACCCGCACTGATGACGGCACCGGATCACAGGCAATCTCGCCCACGGTGCCGAGCACGATCAGCTCCAGGTCGGTAGCGAGCGCCTCGGCCAACACCGAAATCGCGGCGCCTCCCGTTGCTATATTAGTCACCATCTGGGCCGTCACGCTCTGGGGATAGGCCGAGACCCCGGCGCCGACGATCCCATGATCGCCGGCGAAGATCAGGATTCGTACCGGGTCGACCGTCGGACAAACCTCGCCCTGCATCGCCGCCAATGCGATCGCGACCTCCTCGATCCGCCCGAGCGATCCCGGCGGCTTGGTCAGCCCCGCCTGCCGTCTGGCGGCAGCGTGGCGTGCATCCTCGTCCAGGGAACGTGCGGGGTTGGACAGCCAGCTCACGGCAACCGCCCCCCGGAGGCGGGCGACAATCGAAGACTGGTCGAGATCGGCTTGTCGCAGCGCGCGTTCCACGGGCCGGAAAATAGATGGTAAGACATAAGGATTTTCCCTTGCTGATACACCCCGACGGTGCAGGGACGAGAGCAGTGTATCATCCATCCTCAGCGGAGGGTTCCAAGACGATTCGTAGTTTGTAGTCTAGCTTGTCGATAGTGTCATACCTGTTGGCTCAGTAGACCTGCATCGCATGAATACATCACACAAAGACACTAATCCACAAGGGGCAAAAAAACAAAAAAATGTATAAAAATAGTCTGTTAGTGTCAAATGTCAACAGGCCCTAATCCCTTGATTGCACGTGGAATTAGCGCCGGATGTCTTTCAGGGATTCCTCGGCCATGGTGCGGCTCTCTGCGGCCACGCCGTCCAATGCCTGCGGACCCTGGTTGGCTGCCCATTGTGTATCGTCGCGAATTGCCAGCAAGCGGTCCAGATTGGCGAGTGGGTAGGGATTCTCGGGGTCCAGCTCGATGGCTTTACAATAGACGGATTCTGCTTTCTTGGGTCGGTTCAGGTTATGCAGCAGATAGCCGAGGCCGTTCCATGGCCAGGCAAATTTCGGATCCAGCGCGATGGATTTGCGGTAGGCGACCTCTGCCTCTTTGGGGCGGTTCTGACCGCTCAGCAGGTTGCCGAGGTCGAACCACCCGTACCAGGCATTTTTCGAAATTGCCTTCCGGTCGGAATCTTCCACCTTCCCAGGAAGGCTTAGTGCCTCTTGCAGCAGTCGGCGTTCCTCGCAGTCCTCCGGCAAGGCGTCGCCCAGGGCCAAGGCATAGTCTAAAGGCCAGTCTTTGGCGTGGGCACCGCGGAGCCGGTCCAGGCTGCTTCGGGCCTGGTGCCGCAGGTCATCAGTGCTGAACCAGAGGCGCATGAATTCCACCAGCCAGGTGAGCCGCCGGCGGGTACGGCGGGGGGTGTAGCGCATCAGATACCAGATATCGTTCGGGTCGAACCGTTAAGGTTTTGCCTAACCCTATAGGTTTCGGTGGCTCCCTTCGCCACTGGTAGTTGCGGGAACCATTGGAGGGGGCGTCTCGTAGGGAGGCCGAAGGATGAAAAAGCCTATTCTTCTGTTTGGCTATTAGGCGCTTGCCCTGTTGTGGGCCTCGCTTTCCTTTCCGGTATTCGGCGAGGTCCGAATCCACGGCCTCGAGGCGATCGATCCCGCGGTGGTCCGGGCCGAACCCCAGCCGCTCAAACGGACCTCCCGGCCCGAAATACGGCGGCTCCATGTCCATCTGCGCAATGTCTCCGGTGTCCCTTTCCCGAGAGACACCATTCTCTTCGCCTTCGCCATCAAAGTACCGGAAGGTATCCGGGTTGCCAATTCCCCGGCCGTGAGCGCGGAGGGCATCCCTTATCTTCGAGCGGGATGCGTCCAAATTCGACCCTAGGCGTTTGATCAAGATCAGGGTCGAGCTCGTCAATGAGGTCTAGCGCCAGCTGCTCGCGGAGAGGCCACGACCGCCTGGATGGTGGCAAGTGTACCGCGAGGCCGTCGCCCGCTGGCGCCGCTTGGCGTATGAGGCGAGGGCCTATTATCTGAACAACCAATCCATTCCCATAGCCGATGCCGGAGCCGAAGCAATGCTTTGATCGACACCGAGGTCAAGCTCGACGGCAGCGCCAGCTACGACCCGGGCAGAGGTCTGCTCACATTCGATTGGACAATCGCCGGTATCCCGGCTGGGAAAGGCAATGTCACCCGCTTCCAGTACGACAGCCGTGGCAACCTCATCAAGATCGTCGACGCCCAGGGCAAGAAGGCCGTCCTGACCTACGACGACCAAGGCCGGCTCACCTCCGCCACCAACCCCCATCATAATACTACGTGCTACGGTTACGATGCCGCCGGCAATCTGACTCGGGTTACCGACGCACTTGGCAACACTGCGGCCATGACATTCGACGCCGTTGGCAACCTACTGAGCCTGACCGATTCCGAGAGTCGTACCATCGGTTTCGAGTACGATGCCTTGAACCGCCTGACAAAGATCACCGACCCCGTGGGTCAAGAAACCGGCTTTGCTTACGATAGTAATGGCAACCCCACCTCCGTTACCGACCCACGCGGCCATGCCACGACCTTTGGCTGCGACAGTCGCAATCGCCGGACCGGCATGACCAATGCCCTGTCCCAGACCGAGACCCGCGGCTATGACCGCAATGGCAACCTGACCTCAGTCACCGATGTCGCCGGCAACACTCAGACCTATGGCTATAATGCCGCCGACCAGTTCACCACCGAGACTCTACCCGGCTCCGCCGCCTACCAATATGGGTATGACAAGGCCGGTAACCGAACCGCAGTCATCGACCCCACCGGCGTGTGCACTGAGCGGACATACGATGCGGTAAACCGCCAAACCGGCATCATTGACTCCAACGTCGACCAGCGGGTCTATGCCTATGACAAGCTCGGCAACCGGACCGGCCCCGAACGCAAAGACAGTGCGAATCAGGCCTTCTACAGGGAAACCCTCGTCTATGATGAGCTGCCTCAGGCTATCCAAATTGTTGCCGGCATGGGGTAGACGACGCATCTGGACTATGATGCCAACGGTAATCTAACGACGGTCACCGACCCCTTGGGTCGAACCACAAGCCGCGCCTACGACGCCCTGGATCACATCGCCCAGCTCACCGATGCCGCGACCGGTACCACCCGCTATGCCTACGACCGTGTCGGTAATCTGACCGGCGTCACCGATCCCCGTGCCTGATCACCGGCTACGGCTACGACAATCTCGACCGCCATGACCGGCTACGGGGATCACCGGCAGCGAGTACGACGCCAACGGCAATCTGATCAAGCAGCCCGATAGCCGTGGCATCACCGTTACCCACAGCTACGACGCCCTTGACCGACGTATCGGCACCAGCTTTCCGACACCTGGCGAGGAACGAACTTTCTACTACGACCAAGGTACCAATGGTGCCGGGCGCCTGATCGGCTATGATGACCAGAGCGGACAGACCCGCTTCGTCTATGATGCCCGCGGCAACCGCGTCTCCGAGACCCGGATCATCCGGAGCCAGACTTACAGCCTCGGCCATGGCTACGACAGTGCCGATCGTCTGACCAGTCTGACCTACCCGAGTGGCCTGGCTGTGAGGTACAGCTATGACAGCCAGGGGCGGGTACAGGACATTACCGCGGACGGCCAGTCGGGCCTGAGCGACATCGCCTACCTGCCCTTCGGCCTAGCTACCGGCTGGAGCGACGGCTCTGGCCTTACCTACACCGAGGCTTTTGATGCCGACTAGCGTGCGACCGGGATCACCGTCGGCAGTATCCAGGATTTCAGCTACGACTAAGTGGGTAACCGATTGTCGGAGACCATCGGCGCCGACGCCACGGACTATTGCTATGCGACAGACAGCAACCGGCTGCAAGAGACCACCGGTGCCGACCCCGGCAGCTACACCTAACGATACCGCCGGCAACCTGATCCAGGACGACTGTTTCACCTATGTCTATAACCAAGCCAACTGCCTTGCCGAGGTCAGGCAGAACGGTATCACCGTCGCCACCTATACCTACAACGCCGAAGGCCAGCGGGTTGCCAAGACCGTCAGCGGACAGACTAGTCATTTCCTTTATGGACCCGAAGGCCAACTGATCGGCATCTATGATGCAGTCACAGGAAATGCACGCGAAGAGAACCTCTATTTCGGCAGCACTCCCGTCGCTACTGTCCGCAACGGCATTACCTACTACATCCATGCCGATCATCTCGGCACACCTCGATTGGTCAGCGATCAGAGCCAAACCGTCGTCTGGCATTAGATCAGCGATCCCTTCGGTAAATCCACACCGAATCAAGACCCGGACGGTGACAGCACATCTTTCGTCCTTAACCTGCGTTTTCCCGGACAGTATTTCGACGCAGAGACCCAACGTCATTACAACTACTTCCGCGATTATGATCCGGCGTTTGGGAGATATGTACAGTCCGATCCAATTGGGTTATATGGCGGGTTGAATACGTACGTTTTTACATATGGGAACCCATTGCGCTTCACAGATTTGTACGGTCTAGGAGGAACGGGCGCTCTCATTGGGGGGCCATTGGCGGCGTTGCCGGAATAATTGCTGGTGGTGGAGGCGCTGCAGGTGGAACTCTCGTCGCTCCTGGTGTCGGGACGGTCGGTGGGGGTGCAGTCGGAGCGATAGAGGGAGCCGCAGTTGGCGGACTAATTGGAACTGCGGGAGGGGCTGTTATTGGAAGTGCAATCGAAGATACTATAGGAGGTCTTATCGACAATATATTGCATATGGCTAGGCCCTCTAAAAAGAGTGGCAAAGAGAAGGCGACCGATGTACCAGACTGGATACATAGCTGTCCGCGAGGGCCAAACGAAAAGTATAGTGACTACGCTAAACGTATCTTGGAGGAAAAGTATGGTTGTGGAGATCCCCGGGCTATAAAAAGAGGTCCGGGGTTGGAGTACAGTAAAATCAAGAAAAACTGTGAACGGGGAGGCTAAGAGGTGATGACCTCATCTGACAATTCCAAACAGGTGCTCCGTTAATCCGTTGCTAGCGTAAGAAAAACACATTTCATCCTATGCTTTACCCCTATAAAGTATTCTGCGGGAATACAGAATTAATAATGCTTTGGGAAGACTGTAAATCGGGTGGTGACCGTTTTGTTGTTTCCCGATATCCTGGTAGAATTATTGCGTTCTCTTCAATGGAAGATGTAAAACAATATGCTATTGATAAGCAATTGGATGTATCCTGGGATGAAACAGGTACTCTGGATCTGAACTGGTTCGACAACACTTTGGCCTCTTTGAGACCAGGTCGGAAATGTTCGGTCGATACTTGTGAAATACTACTTGAAGGATGGAATTTTTTGGAGGATTTTTTTAGGACCCTTTCCCTCGATATCACGGCGCTAAAATCAGATGAGCTTAGAAGACCCTATGAAAAGATTTTTTATGGCAATAATCTTTCATCTATTACCCCGATGGTGAAATCTACGAGCCGATATTTGACGTGGATGAAATAAACTTGTTGCAGAGAGTTCTAAATGGTGCGCTGAAACGTCTGATGTCGATGACTTGGATTGCTTCTGATTAGCCCCAGCACAGTTTTAAAGGACACCCACTTTGTTTGTTGCCGCGGTGGGCGTAACCGATTGGGATGACGTGACCGCGGTAAGGATTTGGGCTTTGCTACGGGGTTTCTAGGACAAGATGGCGGAGGCGGAGCAGCGTTACCCGGTGCTCGACGGCACCATGGTCACCGCCCCCGACAAGCGGCTGCCGTAGGGTGGACTTGCCCACCGACTCGGCGGCTTGAATTGTTTGGTATGGCCTGGAGGACCGGATGTGCTGCGTTGCGACGCACCAGGCTAGGGGGTGTTCTCAATTAACAAATTTGAGACCTTTGCACGAGATCCCCAAAGTTGCTGAAATTTGAGATAATGTTGACTCCTAAAAATTGCGCACCGGGGGAGCAAAAGTTGGCGTGGAAAAACTT
>Ga0049113_10000068_pt1 | contig 23789 bp, 25 predicted proteins | sample WorMettanBELIZE1_FD_55214 | JGI IMG/M metagenome (GOLD analysis project Ga0049113, IMG submission 55214) | Marine gutless worms symbiont microbial communities from Max Planck institute for Marine Microbiology, Germany - Olavius tantulus BELIZE.1 | ecosystem: Host-associated > Annelida >... | reverse complement strand
AAAAACTCCCGGCGGCAGCGCCATCGGCGAACCTGATAGAAGCCGATGATGGTATCCGCCTGCCGTCCGAAACCATGTTGTTCTGGCAAGTTTTTTGCATAATCACATATACTTGTAAACCGGTTCACCGTTTTGTAATTTCGGATGAACGCGCGGATCAGCCGTATCTTCTACCTTTTTCGGTGTGCACGGCTCTGATCTTTTATGATCTGCTGTCGACAAAACGACAATTTTTCACTAATTTTTGTACCCTGATCCGGTGTGCCGGAGGCACCAAGCCACTCGGCGACAGCAGTTGTCCGGCGAATATCGATAAGAAGCCTCAACCTTAAAACCGCGCTCTATTCGTGTAAATATGTTTTTTGATTTCGACCTAACGAACTCAATCTCTCTTGCCATGCGACGACCCTCATGGGTGATGCTCCATGAGAGGCAAACGGAAGCGTTCAGGAGGCTTTATGAAAGATAGTTCAATAAAGCGAAGATCGAAATTTGTTTTCGTATCCGTTCTCTTGATCGGTTCGCTGGTTCTCTCATTGATTTTGGGCGAAATTTTCCTCAGATTATTTTTTCCACAACGGCTGTATTACAATATTTCACAATGGGACCCGTATGTCGGATTCACACTGATCCCGAATATCGAGGGGTATTCGAAAACCGATGAATATGTCATGCACATGAAAATCAATTCTCGGGGATTAAGAGATAGAGAATTTGAGTTTAACAAACCCAAAAAAACGTTTCGTATCGGAGTCTTTGGTGATTCTTTTACGTTCGGAGAAGGCGTTCAAAACGATGAAGCATACCCGAAGATCCTGGAATATCGTTTAAACAATGATGAAGGGATCACGTCATTGGGTGTTAACATACAAGTTCTGAACTTCGGTATCGGGAAAACCGGGACTTCACACCAACTGGCGTGGTACCAAAAAGAAGGAAAAAAGTATGAATTAGATATGGTCCTCGTGGGGTTCTTATCTGGTAATGATTTTGTTAACAACCAGGGCGGAGTTTTCTATTTAAAAGATGATCAGCTCATCCATAATCCTAAGGCATATTCTTCCGTCCGAAAGCTGCAAAAAATCGCATATCGCCTACCATTCTACAGTTGGTTGGCGAATCACTCACATTTGGCGAATTTGTTCAGAAAAGCGGCCACTATTTATGATGACAGGCGGAGACAGAGAAGATCGGAACCTAACCGGCGGGAGGATATTGATGGGGAACAAATGACGAGCCTCGCGAACGTTCAATTAACCATCAAAATCATAGAAAAATTACAAGAAGAGACGTCCACAAACAAAAGCGATTTTTTGATCGTCCACCTGCNCTGTAAAAGGCAAAAGGTATTATCAGATTATAGTCAAACGGAAAAAATTCCAACGTATGTCTCGCAATGGGAGTCCCTGCATCAATACTTACGTGAAAAGAATATAAAAACGCTGGATTTGGTTTCCGTATTTTCAAGTTTATCGGAATCCCAATATTACTTTGTAAAAGACGGTCACATGAGGAAATCTGGACACCATGTTGCTGCGGAACATATTCATGAATTCATTTTACCTGCGGTTATGCAATCAATGAAAGAAAAAGAGAGCGTGGTTCAAAGCGGAAATGGATCCACCGCAACAGGTCTTGACGCCTGATAAATCACCTTCCTTGCTACAGGCGGGCGCCTACCCACCCGTGATGTCTCCGTAAAAACAATATCGTGCTTCCANTTGCCGAAGTCTGCCGGCAATGATCATGGTGCAAAATCACCCATTGCAGCAGATTCGGCGAATCTGGTAAAATCTTTTGTTATCGTCATTGTGGGAAATCCGTTCCGAATCCGAACTCCGGCGCCTCTGTCATCCATCGGAACGTCTTATGGACAGCCGCGACAACCCCTATCCGAAAGTGAGGGATCATGGTCAGCGACGTTTACTTTATCGATTTGAGGGCGACCGTAAAAGAAAATTTTATTCAAAAACTGGGGCGATTGCTCAAGGAGGCCGGGATTTCACGCATCGTGAGCAAAAGGGATCTGGCCGCGGTAAAGATTCATTTTGGCGAACGGGGCAATACCGCTTTTATCCGGCCACTGTACATCGGAAAGGTGGTGGAATGCGTAAAGAGCATCGGGGGGATGCCTTTTTTGACGGATGCCAACACCCTGTATGCCGGGACCCGTGGTGATTCTGCACACCATCTGGAAACGGCCATTCGAAACGGATTTGCCTATTCGGTGGTGGGGGCGCCGTTGATCATCGCCGATGGGTTGCGGGGAAAATCCGAAACCGTCGTGCCGGTAGAAGGCCATCGGCTCTCCGAAGTCTATATCGGGACCGACATTATCGAGGCGGACGCGCTCATATCCGTCGCCCATTTTAAGGGGCACGAGCTCTCTGGATTCGGCGGGACCCTGAAAAATGTAGGCATGGGATGCGCCTCNAGGAAAGGGAAAATGGCCCAGCATTCCACGGTGGCCCCTGAAATCAAGACGGAGAACTGCATTGCCTGCGGCGAATGTGCAGATCACTGCTCCCAGGAAGCGATCGCTGTTTCAGAAGAATGTGCCGAGATAGATGCGGAGCGTTGCATTGGATGCTGGGAGTGCATTCTGATCTGTCCGAACGAGGCGGTTCAGATCCAGTGGGACCAGTCCATCCCCGTGTTCATGGAACACATGGTCGAGTACACCATGGGCGTTTTGCAGAACAAAACAGGAAAAGCGCTATTCATCAACTTCATCACGGATGTGTCTCCGGCATGCGACTGCATGGCCATGAACGACGCGCCCATCGTGCGAAATATCGGCGTCGTCGTCGCCACCGATCCTGTNGCCATCGATCAGGCATCTGTCGATCTGGTAAATCAGCAGCCGGCACTACCGGATTCCTGCCTGGAGGTCCACACCGGTCCGGGGGAGGACAAGTTCCGGGGGCTTTACCCGGATGTCGATTGGGCGATTCAGTTGGAATATGCCGAGAAGATGGGACTGGGTTCCCGGGAATACCGTTTAATCAAAATCGAGTCCACAACTGAGTAGTAGACGACAGAGGGCCGAGAATTGAGGGGGGCAATACGCTGAGGGTTCAAGGGGCCAAGGTTTACCCGCCTATGGCGGCGCCGGAGGCGACCAGGGGTTCAAGGGGTCAAGTGATAGTGGCTCTGTATATCTTTTTTTATCAGCTATTTTAATTAGTTAATATGTCACTCGAACCCTTGAATTCTCGACCCCTTGGCCCCTCATGGAACACATATATGTTCTTCAAGAAGTCTACATGTGCCGGGCCAATTTTTTAATTTTTAGNCTTTGCAGCAGCTATTGCCGGCTGCAGCTGGACCCACACCCGCTTCCCGCAGACTGGGTCTGAATCAGCCGTTCCAAGTCCTTGTCGTAGTAGACAACCGTTGCCAGAAGTCGCGCGTTGGCAAACCAATCGGCGTATCGGCTCTGTTTGTCGAAATCGCTGGTCAGTCCGGCAATCACGTTTTTATCCACGTAGGTCTCGATCAGCACCCTGTTTTTAATACGCTTCATGAAGTACTCGAAGGGATACCCGTTTTCTTCGAGGGCGGACTGCAGCTTGCTCCGGCTCATGCCCCTTTCCCTTAAAACGCGTCCATTTCCTGTTCCAGTACCGAGTCTTTTAGCGTAAAGCCGGCCCGTTGAACTTCCTGGAGTTGAATCCCTTCGTTGATGAGCTTCTGGGAAATTTGATGTTTTAAATTGTCCAGTAGTCGGGCGCCACGGGGGTCTGAAAAAACACCTTTCCCATAGGCGGCCTCATATCTGCTTTTGGCATGGGCCAACTCCGCTTCAAAGTCCGATCGGGGGATTTCCAGGCCGCCGACCGATGCGATGGCCGTTTTGGCTNTGATTTCCGCGGTCCGACGCTCCTGGNNNAGCATGTCGGGTTCCATGACCCGAGCCACGGTAGCCTTATATCCGCTATTGGAAATGGCCTGCGCCAGTTTATCGACCTCGCCCAGTTTTCGGGCATCATAGGTAACATAGGCCAGCCCGGCGGAAACGTCGACCTGGATGTCCTGAATGCCTTCAAACCCGGACAGACTCGATTTAATCGTATACACGCAGCCCGAACAGGTCATCCCCTCGACATTGAGAACCACTTTCGAGAGGTTGGTTTGGTCTGACCCGGTTCCATAGGAGGCCTTTGCCGTCGACAGTAGAAAGGCGGCTGCAGCAATGGTGGCGGTCAGGACAATGACTGTCACTATCGTCCGTTTCATTAACTATTCTCCTTTCGAATCGCTGATTAGGTCTGATGCGTCATGTTTTGAAAAACTATTCGGTCAGATCGGGCTTAAGCCGCCCGTACGGCTGTCGTTTTTTTCTCGATCGCTTTCATGGCCAGCGGTAAGGGTTCACTGGCCAGGCCACCGTCGGACATTTCCAGCCGCCGACGGGCATAGCCGGCACACTCGGCACTGTGGGTGACCATGATGATCGTGGTTCCCGCCTCATTCAAACGCTGGAGCAGCTCCATGACCTCCTGGGTGTTGCGGCTGTCCAGGTTCCCCGTGGGTTCGTCGGCCAGCAGGATCGGGGGGTCATTGACGATGGCCCGTGCAATGGCCACCCGCTCTTTTTCCCCGCCGGATATCTGGTTCGGCAGCCGTTTGGCCTTTGAATCGAGCCCCACCCAGGACAGCGCCTGCATGGCCATGGCCTCCTTTTCCCGTCGCGGCATTCGGATGGTGGTCAGGGGCAGCATCACGTTTTCCATGACGCTTAGATAGGGCACCAGGTGAAAGCTCTGGAATATGAAACCGAGAAACTCNCTCCGGAAATCGGCTCGCTGCTCCTGGCCAAGATCGTAGACATCGATACCGTCCACGACATACACACCGGATGTGGGCGTATTCATGGCCCCCATGATAGAGAGCAGGGTCGACTTGCCGGCACCGGATTCGCCCATCACCGCTACAAATTCGCCGGCATCAATAATGAAGGTGACATCGTTGATCGCCATCACCTCGGAATCACCCGAGCCGTATGTTTTGTTTAACCGTTCGGCTGTAATAAACTTCATTTTATTCTCCATTTAAATCGCCTTTAATGCATCGTTGGGATCCATTCGGGACGCCATGAACGCCGGATATGCGCTGGCAATCAGGCCTACGATGACAGCGACCAGAAGCGCGCTGCCGGCCAGGGTCGGATCCAATATCACGCCGCTGGAGTGACTGTCGCTCAGCAGCCGTAAACCTAGAGCCGCCCCCAGGATCCCGACACCATAGCCGATCAATCCGGCCAGAAAGGAAACAATCCCGGCTTCCAGGAAAATGATTTGCATCACGTTGCGTTTTCGAAATCCGATGGCGCGAAAGATCCCTATTTCCTGTCGTCGTTCTCGGACGCTGCCCATGAGGGTAACGAGGACCACCAACCCGCCGATCAGGACGATGACCGCGGAAATGCCAAAGGAAAATTTCTTGAACTGGCCGAGGGTCTCCATCCGGCCTTTCACAACGCTCTGGATGGCCATGACTTTGGCCATCGGCATGGCACCGGAGATCTGGCGGACCATATCGGTGATCGGGCAGTCTTTGCATAGGGCGGCGACTTCCACCATGGAGACCACGCCGGATTTTCCAAGCATGGCCTGGGCCGTGGCCAGATCGGTAAAGATTAACTGGTCATCCTGGGAACCGGTTGGTTGGAGAATACCGGCCACAGAGAGTGGTCGACCGTCGGCCATGACGGTTCCGCCGGTGGCGATGCCGAGTACACGGGCGACCTCGGAGCCCAGAAGGGCCTGGNTGCTCAGGGGATACGCGCCGGAGACTTTCCACCAGGGTTTGAGGATCCCGGCAGCCTCGAAATCAACCCCGGCCAGCAGTACGCGCCGGCCTCCCGTGTCCACACCCCCCAGTACGATGGGGCCGACGGCCGCAATGTTTTTGTTATTTTTAATGGAACCGATTTTCAGTACTTCTGCCTGCCGGATTTCCCGCATTTCATAGGAAACTCCACCCAGGGTGATGCCGCCGTATGACAGGGCCAGATTATCGGTCCTCGGCACAATAAGGATATTGGCTCCGTACTTTTCAAGTTTCTCGTTGATATCCGCGGTCATGGCATCCACGTAACTGATGATCGCTACTACCGTCGCAACCCCGACGACCAGGCCTGCGAGAATGAATGCGGCCTTCCCTTTGCGCCGCAACAGATTCTTTATGGCAATATCTTTGATTTTCATCGATTACGCCTTTCCGGAAAAATTGAAATACTGCCGACCCTCGAGAATATCGTTCACCTGGAGAATCAGCTGGTCACCCTTTACGGAACGCGTCAAAGGTGCCGGATTACAACCGCCTTTGACCTCATTGACACGAATCGAGGCGAAACGTCGGCCGCAATTGACACAAACCATGTGGTCGCCGTCCTGGTAATAGCCTTTGCCGGCCGGCCAGCACACATCGCAGGCATCAAAAGCGGCGCGGATCACACCATCTGAGCTCTTCAGGATAAAGTACTTAATGGTGATACCGTCCGAGGTCTTGTATTCGAAATGGCGTGCCCGGCCGTCACTGAACTGATTTACCGGATAGCTCACGTAGGATNCGGTGACACCGGATGGGGCGGCCGAAGTGGCGGTCGCGGACACCGAACCGGTATTATCCATACCGACATAGGCCACAGTGCCCCCAATCAGCAGGACAAAAGCCACTGCTGCAATGACCAGTGGGGCTCGACGTTTGTTTTGAGAGCGCAGAACGGCTTCTTTTTTATGTTTCATTTTTTCGGATCGGGTTTTTGCCTTATTCTTTTTGGACATGGGAACTGTCTCCTTCTGGATGGAATTCGAGATTCAGCAAAACCGAAAGCAAGGGGTGTCCATTGGCCCATGCCAATCCCCTAAGCGGTGCTGTCGATTTTTTTGTAAACGAAACAGGGAATTACAGATGTGGGGGCATCAACAGATAAACGACATGTGGGACAGATATGCCGGTGGTGCGGCGGATTTGAATTCTCCGGTTCGAATGTGTTGCGGTATCCGACCTTCCGGGAAAGCCGGCACCGGCAGAAGGGTTGCATTCCCGGACACCACCGGAGTCGGAATGTGGATCCGCGACGATGAGATGGCCCTTTCCAACGTGTTTGGCAGGGGGTTCGACGCGAGGGTACACGGGATGTCGCCGTCCGGCTGACAGCAGCACCCGGAATCCGATTGGATTTTCATTATGGCGCCGTGGTGCATGTCCATGGATGGACCATGACAGCAACAGGGATGGTCCTCACAGGGTGGACCTATGAGCCCTGCCACGGCAGCAGGGGAAGCGGTGATCACCACCGCCATTATGACTGAAAGTATGCGAATCATAGATGAAATCGCCTTAATAGTAACNATTCTCAAATAGCCATAAACGCCTTTCCTGTCAAGTCTATTCTCCTGCGTCACCGGAACTCCCGATGATTCCGGCTGCGGATGGGTATGGGATCCGTCGAATCCGTTGGTGTGGAAAACCCGGCAATATGTCTTACCATATAAGCATTTTGCAGCGTTACTTAACTGGAAATGAGCAAACATGTGTAAACTATCTCGATTCATCTTGGGTTTGGCTGTTCTTGCTGCCCTGATTATACCTTCTGTGGCGACCGGCCAAGACGATACCATCCGACACGTCCGTCATGATCTTCACATCACCTTGCAACCGGAAGCTCATCGTTTAATCGGACGGGACACGATGGTCGTATCCGCCGTGGGTTCCGACACGCTGACGTGTTATCTTGCCGCCCATGCCGATGTGGAATCCGTAGAAATCAATAACCTCCCCGTAGACTATCGTTTATCGCAAGGCCGACTGAGCGTTTCGGTTCCCGGGATTGAAAACGGTTCCGATGTGCGTTTATCGATCCGATATTCGGCTGTTTTTGACGATCCATATCCGGAAATGCCGGTAAACACGGACAATCCGGGGTACGGGGTGACCGGCATTATTTCCAACGGGGGCACCTTTCTGTTGGCCGGAGCCGGCTGGTATCCCACCATCCCTTCGGATCGGTCCAGTTTTCACATCCAGGTAACCGCTCCAAAAGGTGTTGTCGCCGTTACCGGCGGCCGTTCCATGGGCCGGCGGACAGAAGGCGATCGGACCGTTTCCATATGGAAGATCGACCAGGCGGTGGAGGGTTTGGCGCTCAGTGCGGCCCGGTACATCGTCAGCGAGCGGGAGATGGGGAACCTGTCAATTGCCACCTACTTCTTTGAACAGACCCAGCCGCTTTCAAAACGCTACCTCGATGCCGTAGAACAATACATCCGGATGTACGAGGATTTGTTTGGCCCCTATCCCTTTGAAAAATTTGCCGTTGTCGAAAATTTCTTTCCAACCGGCTACGGATTTCCGTCATACACTTTAATGGGCGGTCGCGTGCTCCGGCTGCCCTTTATCGTGACCACCAGTCTTGGGCATGAAATCGCCCACTGCTGGTGGGGGAACGGCGTTCTGGTCGATTACGACAAAGGAAACTGGAGCGAAGGCCTGACCTCTTACGTGGCGGATTACCTGTATAAGGAAAAAGCGTCCGAGAAGAGCGCCACCGAGNATCGCCGCCAGTGGCTTCGGAACTACGCCACCCTGGTGGATGCATCCAGCGATTTTCCGCTGACGAAATTCAGGAGTCGGGTGGACAAAGCCACCCGAACCATCGGCTATGACAAAAGTGCCATGGTATTTCACATGATTCGTCAGCGGGTCGGCGAAGCGGCATTTTGGGGAGCGCTCCAGGATATTTATACGGAAAAACGATTTAAAAAGGCGTCCTGGTCCGATTTTCAGCGGGCGTTTGAACGTCGGAGTTCCTGCGGCGGCGTTCCCTGCCGTTTGGATTGGTTTTTCGATCAATGGATCACCAGAAGAGGGGCTCCGAGACCGACCCTTGATNACGTCCGGCGGAAACAGCTCTCTGATGGAACCTGGACCGTTACGGGCCGGATTGTCCAGAAACCACCCTATTTTGCTTTAAGGATAAAAGTGCTTCTGCACACCGATAGCGGACCGGATGCCCAATGGATATCCCTGAAACATGGGGATGCCCGGTTCGAGTTGAGTTCCGATGCAAGGCCGACATCGGTGGCTTTGGATCCCGGGGCGGATGTCTTCCGACAGCTCACGGCATCGGAAATTCCATCAGCGGTAAATTCCATCAAAGGGGCGGATTCCGTGCTGATGGTGTTGACCGAGCAGGCGGGAAGCAAAAGCAATGATATCGCCGGTCTGCTGGCGAGATCCTTCGGCCTGAAACATGCCGGTTGGATTCCCGAAGCGGATCTAAATGACCGCTTAATGAAAGATCATGATCTTATCTTTATCGGTTTCCCGAAAAACCGGTCGCTGATTGCACAGATCCCTTCCCCGGTCGCCGTGGAGGAGTCCCGGTTCAGCGTCGGTAGCCGGCAGTACAGCGCTGTAAAAGACACCCTTTTTGCCGCGTTCCCGCATCCCGTCAGTGCNGATCGATCCGCAGGCCTGTTGTTCTCCCCCGGGGGACGGTTGGATGTCCGGACCGCCATGAAACTGACCCATTACGGTCGGTACAGCTATTTGGGATTTCAAAACGGGAAAAATATGGACAAGGGGACTTGGCCGGTGACAACATCTCCATTAATTTTCTCATGGAAAGAAAAGGCATTGAAATGAAAAAACGCATGGTTGTCCGAATGGTGCTTGTTATGTTGGTTGGATTGGGCGGAGCGGTGGTATTTGCCGGCCTACGTGTAGAAAATCCCCGATTATACGATCTAACTGGAAAGAAATCGATTGCGCTTCAGCAACTTGCCGGTGAATTGAAGAAGAAGAAAATCGTTCTTGTCGGCGAACATCATAATAATACCCGGCACCACATCAACCAACTCGAGGTGATCCGGGCATTGCATGAGTCCGGTGCCAATGTCGCCATCGGTATGGAGATGTTTCGAAGTGATAGCCAGAAATACCTGGACCAGTGGGTTGCCGGGGAAATTTCCGAAAAAGAGTTCGAGAAGATCTATTATGCCAACTGGAATTACAATTGGCCGTTGTATGCACCCATTCTCCGATATGCTCGGGATTATAACATCCCCGTTTTAGGGCTCAACGTGTCCCGAAAGATCACCAGCCAGGTGGCACGATCCGGTTTTCAATCCCTGTCCGACGAGCAACGGGGCAAGCTCAAGGATGTGGCCTGCCGGGTAGACAAGGTATACATGGATTTTATCAAGCGGGCCTACGGTGCCCACGGCCACGGCAATATGAATTTTGAGTATTTCTGCGAGGCCCAGCTCGTCTGGGATAATATCATGGCCATCAATTCTATCGAATACATCCGCAAAAATCCGGACAGCACGGTCGTCGTTGTCGCCGGAAACGGCCATGTGTGGAAAGGCGGCATACCGACCTAACTGGAGAATCGATCGTTCCCCGAGTATGCTGTTATTCTCCCTGAAATCCCCGGGGTCGTTGAGAAAGATACCGTGGATCTTGGAGATACCGATTACATCTTTCTCGAATAATGCATCATGGTTCTCCATAAAATCGTTTTACGATTGGATTTGGATAAGGCCGACAGCCCATGATCTATTGTACCCACTGTGCAAGCCCGTTGGTGCAGCGAATACCGTCCGGCGATGATCGCGCCCGCCATATTTGCGATGCCTGCGGCACCATTCACTACCAGAATCCAAAGATGGTGGTGGGCACAGTTCCCCGGTATCGGGATCGGATTCTTCTTTGCCGAAGGGCTATCGAGCCGCGTTATGGGTTCTGGACGCTTCCTGCCGGTTACTTGGAAACGGGCGAGACTCTGGCGGACGGGGCGCGGCGTGAAACCCTGGAGGAAGCCGGTGCGCAGGTCGATGGCCTGATTCCGTATGCTGCGTTCAACATTACCTTCGTCAGCCAGATATATTTTATGTTTCTTGCGGACATGGTCTCTGATGAATTCAGCGCCGGCTACGAGAGCCTCGAGGTGCGACTGTTCCGCGAGCATGAAATTCCCTGGACAGACATCGCCTTTACCGTGATTCGGGAAACCTTGACTCAGTATTACACCGACCTGGAAAAGGGGTGTTTTGAGTTCCACATGGGAGATATCCTGAGAAAGGCATGAACCAAATGACCCATTTAGGGGACAATATTGTCCCCGGCCCGCCCAGTTTTTTGTGCACTCCGACGACCTGCTCTCCCGGAAGGGATCATTGGAAAAAGCGATTTAGATAGTGATTTCTTGTGGTTGCTGTTTCAAAAGCCTCATTGACACCTTCGGCATAAATTATGCAGAGATTCGTATCTATCGGTTGTTGTCCCCCGACGTTCTCCGGAAGGACTACAAGTGGATCGATTTTTTTGCCGAAAATGCGGTTTTACCCAAAGCGGCACCCAGATCGGTGAGATTCAGGTGCATTGCCCCAAATGCGGGGATTTGCTCAGATATGAAAAGAATGTTTCGCCACCGATCGGCAGGGAGTCCCAATATCCGGCGCCATCATCCACGGAAGAGAATCGTTACCAGATCGAATTTTCCGGAAATGCAAAAGAATATTTTAGAATCTGGATCGTTAATCTATTTCTGACCGTCGTTACCGGGGGTATTTATGCGGCCTGGGCAAAGGTCCGAACCCGTCGGTATCTGTATGCCAGCACCAACCTGGCGGGACATAGCTTTGACTATGTCGCGTCACCGAGAGCCATCCTCAAAGGCAACCTTATCCTGGGCTTTGGACTGGGGTGTTATTTTTTAGCCCGATCTTACAAACCTGAACTGCTGGGCGCCATAGTTCTCCTGGCCTATATGGTACTTCCATTTTTTATTTATAAATCGTTGCGATTTTTTGCCCGTAATTCCCTTTATCGTAACATTCGGTTCCGATTCGCCGGATCCTTGAAGGAGAGTTACAAGACATATTTTCTGTTTCCCATTCTGATTCCTTTAACATTAGGGCTCGTATTTCCGTTCTGGGGATATCTCAAAAAGAAATTCTTCTTCGGGCATCTTGGGTATGGCACTTCCGATGTTGATTTCGACGCCAAGCCCCGGGTGNTTTACAAATATTATGTTCTTGCGTCGATCCTGATGATTGTCCTGGTGGCCACCGCCATTTTCTTCTTTATGTTCATTTTGACGGGATCTGCCATTTTTGCCCGAGAGGTGGGTGGCGAAGGGGACAGTCCGCCGAAGATATTTTTCTATATCGGACTGATCATGAACGGATTGTTTCTATTATCTGCAAGCGCGGTCCAGCAGTTTGTCTATGCCAAGTTGAACAATTACTGTTTTAACCACAGTCGACTGGGGCGGGTGAGGTTTGACAGCCACATCAAGGCGGATGAATTGATATGGATTCGTATTACGAATATCTTTGCCATCGTAATATCCGCCGGGCTTTTGATACCCTGGGCCAAAATCAGAAGAACCCGATATATCCTTTCCAACATCACGATTCTGACGCCTGGCAACCTGGACGACTTCGTTTCCGAAGACGAGCGTGACGTGGGCGCTTTGGGAGAAGCCGCCACCGATTTCTTCGATCTTGAAATTAGTTTATGATTCAATTCACCGGTACCTATTTTGATGGAAAAACATCCGCCGGAAGGCACGTGGCTGTGTCCTACAACGGCATGGCGCTGTCTGTCCGGAACGATTCGGACAATTTTCATCTGGACGTGCCACCGGAGCGTTTCAAGATTGTTACGGCCTTGGGAGAGACGGCGCGGGTTATTGAATTTTTCGACGGCGCGCGCCTGGAAACAGACGATCACCCTGAGGTGTGCGCCCTGGAGAGGCAGGTCTCAAAACATCGATATTCGCAGATTGTGGTTGCTTTGGAGCGACGCTGGCCGCTGGTTCTGGCGAGTCTTGCAGGTCTCGTGGCGGCAGTGCTGGTCATCATTCATGTCGTGATTCCCATGATGGCCGATAAGGCCTCGCGTATTGTTCCCCCATCCATTCTGGAGGGTGCCAGCAAACAGACTCTGGCTATGCTGGATTCCCGTTTCTTTCGACCGTCCACCCTCGACAGTGAAACCAAAGCCTCTCTGGAGGCGATGTTCAATGAGCTTGTCGCGGATGTGGATGCGTCACCCTTTGCCTACCGGCTCGAACTGCGTGACAGTCCAATCATCGGACCGAATGCCTTTGCCCTGCCTTCCGGGACCATTGTAATGACAGATCAGCTCGTCACCCTTGCCGATGACGATCGCGCCCTGGTGGGCGTTTTTGCCCATGAGCTGGCCCATGTGGAACAGCGCCACGGGCTTCGCAGTCTTTTTCAGGATGCCGGTGTGTTTCTGCTGATCAGCCTACTGGTCGGTGATGTCACCTCGGTCACATCCATGGCGGCCACCATGCCGACCCTGCTGATAGAATCGGGGTACAGCCGTGAATTTGAAAAGGAAGCCGACATGTTTGCCGGTCATTACATGGTGGAAAAGGGATGGGGCACGGAACCGTTCAGGAAAATTCTTCAATCATTGGATTCAGATGTCGGCGACGCTGACATCCCTTCCTTTTTCCTCACCCACCCCGGGACCGACAACCGGATGGAATACCTGAAGAAAATCGATAATACGAGACAACAATAATCACCACTTGGATAATCGAGTGTTGAAGAAGCGGGAATAACCCCACTTCAAAGAAGCTCGCGTTGCTGTTACCCCTTCCCCGCCGGGGAGGGTCATCTCTGTAGTTTCCATATTGGTGTATTTTCTGAATTCCTACCTGCTCAATCTGGCGTTTTCTTTTATACTTGTGGAACCTCTTTTCTACTAAGGCAATACATACCTTCTTGACATAACATCCCCNAATTCTCATTTTAATTTGATTGTAGGTTGATCTTAGCGATGACCTACTACATATGGGGATTCATCCTACTATGTCACACAACTCCTGTTGTTCCCCTCTACCATTTCCTAACGTTTAGTTCTCTTGCTCATTATTCATACGGTGATTTATCTATTTGCTGCCGACGGTGCCACTTTCTCCATATGTTCAGTGATGGGTTAACAGCAAACAAAGGAGAAACACGATGATAAAACTCACCAAATTCCAGCTTATTCTTGGCGCTCTCGCTGCGATACTTGTAGCGACAGCAAATGGCGGTGTCGCTGTTGCAGATGACGACGGCGGCGTGAAATCAAAAACGGTCCCGTTTTTTCTCAAACTGAATGCAGGCGACACAGTCACAATCGCCAGAAACGGGGACCTCGAAGTTTTTGCGGAATGCGTTAGTGTTGCGAATGGTATTCAGGTACGATTGATCGCAACCAGCACAAGCGAGTTTGCCGGGCCGTCCAATTCGGGCACCCTCAATTCCGGCGGATCTAATCGCGGTTTATCCATCGTTGCAGGTCAAGCCGGCGTGGTGACTTTCAGGCCGGCAAGGTTTAATCCTGGTTGGGCCATTCAGGACGAAAAGAATTACATCCGTATCGATGGGGGCACAACTGCCGGGTTGAACGTATTTGGCTATGACTGTGTCACCGCAGGAACGGCGGTGCTCATCAGCGAACGTGCGGACGATAATGACGACTATAGACTAAAAACATCTGCTTTTCAACATACGCCCCACTCCCTCGGGAGTGGGGCGCGTTTTTTCTAACTTACGACTGTAGCCGGGTTATACCCTGCCTTGCCTACACTACCCGTTTTATGATCCGATTATCGGGGTTGCGCGTATCTTGATGCCTTCCACTGCCTGTTGGTGCTAGCCCAGCTTTGGCACAAGCCTCTTGAATAACCGTTCCGCGGTCCGAAAGTGACTATTTGTGTATTATTAATCTTTCGATAAAGCCCAGGCGGGCTTATTCCCCGGCGTTTTTTTTGGACGGCTTTTGCTGTGGCGGTGGGCTCTTTGACTGTCCGATGACGGTCACTTTCTTGATGACAATGGGTGATCTGGGCACGTCTCTGCGGAAGGGGCCACCGGGGCCTGTGGGCGCTTTCCGGATTTTGTCCACCACGTCCATGCCGTTTACCACCCGGCCGAATACGGCGTATCCCCATCCCTGGCGCGTAGAACTTCGATAGTTCAGAAAGTTATTGTCCTTAACATTGATGAAGAACTGGGCTGTCGCCGAATGGGGATCCGGGGTGCGGGCCATGGCAATGGTGCCGCGCGTGTTCTTTAAACCATTCCGCGCTTCATTGATCACAGGGGCTCGGGTCGGTTTCTTTTTGTAGTCGGGAGTGTAGCCGCCGCCCTGTATCATGAAGTCATTGATGACCCGGTGAAACAGGGTTCCGTCATAAAAACCGTCCTTGACGTATCGTAAGAAATTCTCGACCGTTTTGGGTGCCTTCCGATGATCGAGTTCGATCTCGATGATTCCCATGGTCGTCTGCATCCGAACGCGGGTCGCCTGCTTTTCGGAGGACATCGCAAGCTGGGTTGTGCACAGCGAGAGAATCGTCACACCTACTAGACATTGCTTGTTCATTCGATCACCATGCTCTTAATGTGTATTCATCCATTACACGTATCATCGCTAGAATAGTAACGCCATCCCATGGGTTGTTAACGGAAGGGCTCCGCGGAGATGGCCGATCGTTTAACCCATGGAAGGTGTCGCCGCAGCCGTTGCCTGGACGGCTTCCCAGCCGAGGAGGGCCTTTTTTCTGGCAGGACCTTCTCCGTAATTTCCAAATTCACCCAGCTTTCGAATGACCCGGTGACAGGGGATCAGAAAAGGGATTGGATTTGCTCCTACAGCGTTGCCCACAGCCCGCGCTGCATTGGGCATACCAAGGTGCTGGGCGATGTCCTGATAAGTGACCGCCTTCCCCAATGGAATCTTCAGTAATGCTTCCCAGACCTGCAACTGAAAATTCGTTCCTTTTATATAAAGATACAATGGCGACAAAGTGGTTGCCGGTGTGAAGCGAAAAACCTTGTCGATCAGTTGGCCTGTTTGATGGGTATTCTCTGTAATGGCCGCCTTTGGCCAGCGTTGCCGGAGCCATTCCAATAGTCTGGGTTCGTTGTGGTTGTTCACAAACCGCAAGCCACAAATCCCGCGGTCCGTTGCCGCCAGAAGGCACTTTCCGAACGGTGATGGATGAAACCCATAACCGATATGGATTCCCGCTCCACGGCGCTTGAGCTCTCCGGGGGTCACCGCTTCGCTGATGACCATCAGGTCGTGGAGACGGCTCGGCCCGGAGAGTCCTGTCTCGTAGGCCGCGTCCAGGACGTTTGAAGAGGACGCGAGGAGTTGTTTTGCATATTCTTTGGTTAGAAACTGGAGAAACCGTTTCGGACTGATGCCGACCCATCGACTAAACAACCTCTGAAAGTGAAATTCGCTTAACCCCGCGCTTCCGGCGATCTCAGCCAATGCCGGTTGTTTGTGGACGTTTTTCTCCAGATACTGGATCGAGCGTTCGACACGCGCATAATCCTCAGAAAGTTTTGCCAGATCGGTCATCTTCTCCTCCACTCGGTGATTTCCCGATACGTGAATAAAACGCATCGTATCGTTGGGAGCAGGATAGTGAATTCCTCTCCACCCGGCAACCCGATTCTTGCGGCGGAGGGCAACGGAAGCGCCTGTTGCAACCATTTTTCAGTCATTCTAAAGTGGCCCATGGCCGAATCTCATCCATTCCCCCAGGAAACCGTCAAATATCGTTTTTTACTCATTCTCGCCTATATCCTGTTGGGCGGTTATCTGGGGAACCGGATATACCTTGAGGTGATCATCCAATCATCCCGGGCCATGGACCGGATTGAGATCGTGTCCGCCAAAGCCCGGCTCGATATCGGTTCCTTATCTCCTGGGGAATCCACCATCGCTTATTTCAATCCCCGGGTCGAAGGAAACGTGAACATCCACACATGGACTTGCGATTGTCACACCTCGTTGATATTAAATGAACCATACGGAGACTTGGAAAAGGCCTGAAGAAACAGGGCGATCCCATACAGTTGCCCAGGGTGTCGGTTTTAGTCATCCTGTTTGATATTTTTNCCGAGCCGATCTATATTGGCGCATACGAGTGCCCCAAAGCCAAACGTCCTTTCTTATATTATTCCCTGCAGGAGAATATACAGATATGGTGAAATCGAAATTATATAAAGAAATTGAAAAGAAAAATGCCAACAAAGACCTGGTTGCCGATATGGTTATTGAACAGCCGGATCTGATTCCGGAACTACTGACGGGACTGGAAGATGATAAACTCAGCATTAAGTTCGGTTGCGAAAAGATACTGCGTCTTATCAGTGAGCAGCAACCGGAGCTGTTGTACCCTTATTTTGACACCATCGTGGCTTCCCTCGACTCCGACAATAAAATCATTAAGTGGGGATCNATCATCACGATTGCGAATCTCACAGTCGCCGATGAAAAGAAAAAATTCGAAAAAATATTCAAGAAGTATTATGCGTCGGTTACCGGTCCGGACATGATTATGGCCGCCAACGTATTTAAAAGCTCTGCGAAGATTTCCGAAGCCAAACCGCAGTTAACGGACAAAATCGCAAAAGAAATTTTAAAGGTGGAGGCGGCAAGCTTCGAACGCAAAGGAAAACCGGATCCGGAATGCAGCCATGTGGCTTATGGCCATGCGATCGATGCACTTAGCGTGCTCTATGGAACCATCAAAGGTAAAAAAGCCGTTGCTCGATTCGTAAGAAAGCAAATCGGCAGTCCACGAAACTCAACGGCCCAGAAGGCCGAAGAATTCGAGAAGAAATTTGGTATTTAATGAACCGGACGAATCCGGTATCGTCCTATATATCGTTCGTACCGAATTCCGTCGCCCACTCTGTAAACATCGCTCCGAAAGTCTGTGGCTTCGACCTCGCAAAACCATGATGTAAAACGACACGACAGGTTGTACCCAGNCGATAATCGGGGCTCGGTTTTTAGACTGAAAGTGGCTTGCCATGCACCATCCGGTTTATCCAAACCTCTTCAAATCAAAAACCATCAAGGGGCTGCGGCTGAAGAACAGAATCACCATGGCCCCTTTATATTTGGGCTATGCCACCACCGGCGGCCGGGTGTCCCCTCTGCNGCTTCATCACTACCGGCTCATNGCACAGAGCGGCGCAGCCATGATCGTTGTAGAAAACGCAAGCATCAGCACCGGTGGCAGCGGCGCCCAGCGCACCATTCGCTGCGATCACAACCGGTATCTGGGGAGCCTTGAGCAGCTTGCCGATACCATCAAAGGCCAGAAAGCACGTGCGGCACTTCAAATCAACCATGCAGGCCGATTCGCTCATGTGCCATCTCCGGTAGCGCCCTCTGCGGTCGAAACATTCGGCCGGACCCCCAAAGCACTCTCGCGTTCTGAAATTCGGACAATCCGAAAGCAATACGCCAACGCCGCCAGGCGCGCAAAACAGGCGGGTTTTGAAGCGGTCGAACTGCACGGCGGCACCGGATACCTCCTTTCCCAGTTCGTATCCCCGAGAACCAACAAGCGCAGTGACGCTTACGGAGGCCGGATCGAAAACCGCATGCGATTCCCCCTGGACGTGTTGAAAGGGGTGAAAGACACCGTCGGCGATTTTCCTGTCGGATACAGATTCCTGGCCGACGAGTGGTTGCCCGACGGATTCACACTTCCGGAGGCATCGATTTTTGCCCGTAATCTGGCAAATAACGGTATCGCTTATATATCTGCCATGGGCGGCACTTATGAGTCCTTCTTTCTGCCTGAGGTCGTGGAAAAATCCAAGAAGCCGGGGTACATGGTCTCTCTTGCCGCTGCAATTAAGAAACATGCCAACGTCCCGATTATTACCGCTGGTCGGCTGTCCACGCCGAAACGGGCGGAATCCATTCTCAAAAGGAAACAGGCAGATCTGATCGGTCTTGCCCGCCCTCTCTGGGTGGATCCGGACTGGGTTCGAAAGGCCCGAAGCGGAGAAGATGGACGGATAATCAAATGCAGCCCGAAATGCAATGCCTGCATGGAATTGGTCATGAAGGGGCAACCCGCGTTCTGTCCACGTTGGAAGAAAGAAAAGCGAGTCGCATTAAAGGAGATGTTTCAATAATGGATACTCGGAAAAGAGATCGTCTGGCCAGGCGTTTGACGATCCTGTTGATATCGGTGTCCTTGCTCTGTGGTGCGTCACCGGCTATCGCAGGTTCGGAGATTCGTCCTGATGGCACGCTTTCTTTTTTTGATCCCAAGGGAAACATTCAGGCATCCATCGTCATCGAAATGGCCCAAACGCCGGACGAACGGATCAGAGGTCTCATGGANCGCCGAACGATCGGTGACAAAGAAGGCATGCTGTTTATCTATGATGCGCCTGATGATCGTTTCTTTTGGATGCGGAATACATACATTCCTCTAGACANCATATTTGTCTCAGATACGCTCCAGGTCATTCACATCGCTCGGAAAACAGAACCGTTGACCGAAAAGCGTCACTGGTCCAGGGGACCGGCGCAATATGTCGTTGAGGTGGCGGCAGGGTTCAGCGAACGCCACGGCATTACAGAAGGCACCCGGATCACCTGGCGGAAACACTCCAACTGATTGGGTTCACCCCTCCTGTTGTATCCTCCAAGACTGGAACGATGTCATGCAATGTGCGGGTCAAGCGCCCATCGCCCGAACATATCGGGCAAGCACCGGAGATGCGAAATGCGATTTCGGGCACTCCTCACGGCACACGCGTATGACTTCCACACAACCCGTATACCTTCTCTGGGTGCATTCAATATATTTTGTCACGCAGACCTCGCCACACTGATCCGCGCTGATTTCCAAGTATTTTGCCATTGAATTTTCCTTTTTCGCCGGTCCGGCTGGCGATCACCCATGTTTTGAGGGGCTGTAAATGTTGGCCGGGCGGACATATCAAGATGCGTTAACGTTTTGTTTTTGTAATTGACCGCCGCCTGTTTTATAACCGTAAGCCTTGGATATGTAGGTTGCAATCCACCTCAGGATTAGCCCGGGAATTTTATGACATCCCGTTTTTGTCCCACGATTTGATCTCTGGGAGAAGTCTATGCCACGAATTCATGCCAACGGAATCGATATTGCCTATGACANCAGTGGTGATCCCAGCGGCCGTCCCCTGGTCCTCATCATGGGTTTGGCGACCCAGTTGCTTGGATGGCCGGACCGGTTTTGCCGAATGCTGGCGGACAGGGGCCATTGGGTTATCCGATTCGACAATCGGGATTGCGGACTTTCGTCGAAACTGGAAGAACTGGGANTTCCCGACTTGAGCCAGATGACCAAAAATCTTGCCGAAGGTCGAATGGTGACGCCTCCCTACACCCTTTCAGATATGGCGCGGGACACAGTGGCGTTGATGGATGGCCTGGGCATTGAAAAGGCTCACATCTGCGGTCTGTCCATGGGGGGAATGATCGGGCAAATCCTGGCATTGGAGCATCCGTCCCGGATGCTAAGCCTGGTCTCGATGGAATCAACCACCGGTGAGCCTGATTTGCCCGGGGCTACTGCCGAGGCCAATGAGACAATGATGTCACTTCCGCCGGTTTCGCGGGACGCCTATCTGGATTATACCGTGGAGGTGTACAGGGCCTTTTCCGGCGGATCGGATAAAATGGACGGCAATGTGCAGCGGCGGATTTCGGCACGCTGCTATGATCGCATGTTTTACCCGATGGGATTCGCCAGACAGATGGCGGCAATTTACGCAACCCCGGGCCGGCGGAAAGCCCTGCAATCCGTAACCGTACCGAGCCTGGTGATTCACGGCGACAGTGATGCGCTAATGCCGCCGGAGCATGGTCGGGACACGGCCGACGCGATACCCTTTGCCCGCCTGTTTATCGTAAAAGGTTTGGGCCATGGGATGGCCTATCCAACATTATGGGAGGAGATGGTCCATGCCATCGCCGACCATACGCAGCGTTCTACAGAGGATCCTTCATCGGCTACGTAGCCGCCGATGGCCGCATCTGGAATGGATGACGCAGGTGAGCACGGCAGAATACATCGAGAAGCTGTTGGTGACCTTTTCCCTCCGAGAGCCGGTCTTGAAGGAGATTATCCATGAACTGAACTTTCCTCCATTAAGCCGTGGGCTGGATGTGGGCTGCGGGATCGGTCAACCGGCAATGTTGCTTGCGGAGCATCTCGATCCAGGCTCCATGATTACCGGCGTGGATATATCGGAAGATATTCTTGACCGGGGATACGAGTTGCTCAAACATCGCAATCTGACCGGGCGTGTCGAATTTCAGCGCGGGTCCATGGAAAGTTTACCTTTTGACGCCAATGTTTTCGATTGGGCCTGGAGTGTTGATTTTGCTGGATATTCCCCGCATAGCCGGGATAAGGCCCTGCGGGAAATGACCCGGGTGGTCAAACCCGGTGGATGCATTGCCCTTGTCGCCTGGTCGTCCCAGCAGTTTCTGGCCGGGCATCCCCGGCTGGAAGCCCGATTGAATACCACCACCGCCGGATTGGCGCCCTTTCGCCATGGGGATGAGCCCAAGCTCCATTTTCTTGAAACCGCTGGCAGGATGCGTGACAGTGGCATTGGCGGGGTGAAGGTCCGGACGTTTGCGGCAAATGTGTCTGGGCCCGCATCCGATGATATCCGCCAAGCGATGACAGCCTTTTTCAATATGAGATGGGGCTCCGCCCGATCCGAGGTGAGCGATTCGGAATGGCAGCTGTTCCGCCGGTTGAGCGATCCGGATTCCCATGAATTTCTACCGGACCGGGAGGATTATTATGGTTTTTTTACTTACACGGTGTTTACGGGATTAGTGGATGATTATTATAATCATATCGAAAATACTGGAACTATAAGCCCTAGTCATGACACATAAACGGACAAAGAGAGTCATATGAGTTTTTCAGAATTACCGATTCCAGAGCATTTCGACCCGAAATCCATGCTCAGTGTATGGAAAGTTGCCTATCAGGATCNCGCGAGGGATGCAGAGCATTGGGCCCGGCGCCATGATATATCACCGGTGGCAAAGGACAAGTATCGTATTGCTCTGCTGTTGGTGGATGTGCAAAACACCTTCTGCATACCCGAGTTTGAGTTGTTTGTCGGAGGTGCATCCGGCACGGGAGCTGTTGATGACAAATCGCCGGCTGTGTGAATTCATCTACCGTAATCTTCACGTGATGTCCCACATTTTTCCCACAATGGACACCCATCAAGCGGCTCAGATATTCCACAGTATATTCCTCATCAACGACGGGGGAGGGCATCCGGAACCATATACCCTGGTATCTGTGGATGACATCGAAAACGGGGTTTGGAAGTTCAATCCGGATATTGCCCATGCGTTTAACATCGATCCGGCTTACGGTCAGGATTTTTTGCGGCATTATACTCAGCAGTTGAAGACCGGCGGCAAATATGATCTGACCATCTGGCCGTATCACGCCATGCTTGGGGGAATCGGTCACGCGCTTGTGTCGGCGGTGGAAGAAGCGATTTTCTTTCATTGCGTGGCACGGTACAGTCCACCCGATTTCCAGGTAAAGGGCAACAATCCGTTTACCGAAAATTACTCGGTTCTGAGCCCCGAAGTTCTGACCGGCCCGGATGGTCAGTCCATCGCGGAGAAGAATAATTCCTTCACCCAGAAACTGTTAACATTCGACGCTGTTATCGTTGCCGGCTAGGCCAAGAGCCATTGTGTCGCATGGACGATTGACGATCTGCTGAACGATATCAAGGACTCCGACGCAACCCTTGCCCGGAAAGTCTATCTGCTCGAGGATTGCACGTCGCCGGTGGTCATACCCGGCATCATCGATTATACCGAAGACGCCGAAATGGCTTTCCAGCGATTCGCCGATGCCGGAATGCATATTGTCCGGTCCACCGACCCGATGAACACCTGTGAGGGTATTAACCTGTGATGGTTCACCCAGAACCGTGATCGGGATAATCTTTCGATATAACGGGAAGAGGTATCCATGAAAAAGCTGTCATTTTCGGCCATTCTCTGCCTCCTGGTACTGGTCGCGTGTGCCACCAGTCCTACCGGTAGAACCCAGCTTATGCTGATTTCCGAAGATCAGGCCATTTCGGCCTCTCGAGAGGCCTATGGAACCATGCTGAAGCCTTTCAAGGAAAAAGGCAAACTCGATAACAAGCCGGCTCTCAAGGCACGCGTCTATAAAATTACCGGCCGATTGATCGCCCAGGCCATTGCCATGCGTCCGGATACCAAAGACTGGGAATGGACCATCAAGATTATTGACGATCCGGAGGTCGTCAACGCCTGGGCTATGGCCGGAGGGAAAATGGCCCTGTATACCGGATTGGTGGAAAAGGTTCGCCCCACGGACGATGAATTGGCGCAGGTTCTCGGCCACGAAATNGCCCACGCCATCGCAAAGCACTCCGCCGAGCAAATGTCGATTGCCATGGCGAGCCAAATGGGCATTATCGCCGTCGGTGTTGCCAGTGAAAGCAACCAGTGGGCGTTGACCGGTGCCGCCCTGGCTGCTGCTCTGGCGGTCCAGTTACCTTACAGTCGTGCGGCGGAAAGCGAGGCGGATCAAATTGGCATCGAACTGGCGGCCAAGGCGGGTTACGATCCTCGGGCTGCGGTAACTTTATGGCAGAAAATGGCAAAAGTCGGTGGGAAGGGCCCTCCGGAATTTCTCAGTACCCATCCGGCCCCTGAAAATCGCGAGCAGCGCCTCTCCGAGTTGGTGCCCCAGATGATGCCGTATTACGAAAAGAAGGGGGAGCGACCGAGTTATCCACTATAAATATACGGGACTATGTACCAATTTAAGGCCAAAATGACCGGATCTGTCAAAGTGGTGGTGTAGGGTCTTCTCCCAGAAAGGAGAAGATACCATGAATATC
>Ga0049113_10000067_pt1 | contig 23818 bp, 26 predicted proteins | sample WorMettanBELIZE1_FD_55214 | JGI IMG/M metagenome (GOLD analysis project Ga0049113, IMG submission 55214) | Marine gutless worms symbiont microbial communities from Max Planck institute for Marine Microbiology, Germany - Olavius tantulus BELIZE.1 | ecosystem: Host-associated > Annelida >... | reverse complement strand
AAACTCATCCTGTATCTTTCTTGACGAACGTCCTTGGAAAATTCGAACCATATCACTAACGGACAGCTTGGGAGGGTAACTTATATGGAGGTGAACATGATCTTTGCTGACACGCTCCTTGATAATTTGAATTCCATTTTGGTCGCATGCTTGCCTTATGATTTTGCGAGTACGAACACCGACCTCCTGCGTCAGCACCTTAATATCGATATTTCGTAATCCAAATAAGGTGCACTCTTAAATCATGCGCCGTATGCGATGAGCTTCTGTAAGACCTCATAAATGAGAGTAGACTAACCGTTTTGCACTAACGTGCATGGTTTTTACTAACGAATTGAAACAATAAAGCGTAACAACGGGCCCTTTCAATTGGAGCAAGGCATCACCTATCAAATGCTGATTTCTTCGGTTTTGCAAAACTTCATCAACAAGACACTCGCCTATGAGTGAGGGAAAGCGATTGAGAAATCAGAGCCGATTGCTGTTCCCGCAGCACCATATCCCGGCTGACACCGGAATTCAAGTCAAGGTCACGAATCGAGTTCCGGCTCATTCGGTGAAGAAACCAGATGAGTTGGTGGAGAAGCGAAGGCTTTTCCCTCCGCTACCAAAAACCCGCATGATGTGGGCTTTTCGTTTGAGAATATCCTATTAGCCGATGTGCTGGCCTTTCGGGACGCAGGTCACGATCGCCGGTGCGGGATACAGATCGTTCAACAAATCATCCACATCTTTGAGTCAGATCGAAAGCCTGATCATACCATCGGAAATTCCCCGCCGCAGTCGCTCCTCTCGCGGTATGAAATAGTGGCTGTATGTTCCGGGAGGCTTTCGATACCTCCGAAGCTGGTCGCAATGGGAAATAGCTTCAATCGATCGAGAAACGCCATGGCGATCTCGGTCGCTCCCGCCAATTATAGGCCGATTAAACCGGCGCCGGACATCTGCCGGCGAATCAACTCGCGCGCTTGGTTGTCGCCGAGTCCCGGATAGTAGACATGCCGGACCGCAGGATGCCTCTGCAAAGCGGTCGCAATCCGGGCCGCCGATGCATTCTGCCGCTCAACCCGCACCACCAAGGTTCCCAGATAGCGGGACAAGCGGTCGCAAATCTCAGGTGCGGGGGTTTGGCCCAAGGCGGCACGTCGGGATCAATGGCTCGCATGTGCTCCGTGCTACCTACCAATACCCCGGCGGTCAAATCGCTATGGCCGCCAGGATACTTGGTAGCACTGTGCACCACGAGATCGGCGCCCAGATCGAATGGGCGCTGGTTCACTGGGGAAGCCGCGGTGCTGTCCACCATGAGCATACCGCTGGAGTCATGGACGAGCTTACCGATTGCGGCGATATCGTAGACTTCGAAGGTCAGATTATCGGGGCTCTCGACCAGCCCAGGCTGCCCGTTTGCTGCTCCAGGGCGGTCTTCATGGCATCGGAGGAATAAGCCGGTATGAAACGGACACGCTGACCGAACTGGTCCAACTGCGACCTCAACAGATCATAGGTACCACCGAACAGGTTGCCCAAGCAAGATACCCGACCCGCCGAAAGGCAGCAGCGCGGTGGAAAGGGTACCCATACCGGCGCCGAACACACGCGTGGCCGGGGTCGTCTCCAGATCTGCCAGCTTGCGTTCGAGGGCGTGAATGCTCGGATTGCCGCCGAGCCGGGTATATAGATATCACCCGTCTGCTCGCCGCTCACCACGGCTTGTAGGGCCTCGGCGGACGGATAACGGAATGCCGTGGAGAGGCAAAGCTCCGGCAACAAGCTCCCACCGCAGTCGGATGGTGATGCCAGTTCGCCGTGAACGTAGCGGGTCGCCAGCTTCAGGCGATCAGTCACCGGTGGCCAGTGCCTCGTCCCCACGGGGGCTCCATGCACATGGCCCGATATTGATACCGACCGCGGGCGCTCCGAATCAGCATTTTCTCGAACTTGTCATCTAGCCAACAGCGCTTCGGATCGAGCTTCTTAATGTCGAATTCATGCCTCTCGAAAGGTCAGTGTTTTCGAGGCCACGATCCTTTTCCGACAGCTCCACCGGATTTTGTAACTCAGTCAGCTGAATGAATCCCCGAGGCAAGGGTCTCCGCGTTGGAGAAGTGTCTTCACTGTTTTCGCTCGGAGGGGCCAGCCTGCTGAGGACACGGACCACCGCGATAGACAACTCGCGTCCCTGTACCGGTCCCAGGCCCGTGGGTGTGACCACTGCTACGGCCTTCTCCACCTTCTGGAGCGCATCCGCGACGACTTCGAACCACCCCCTTTGGGAGTTGTCGGCATCGAACTGCTCCTGATCGAACCAGATCGAGATACAGTAACGGCTGAACACCTGTCGCACGCAACGAACAGCCAGTCCGGCCTTGCTGTGATAGCTGAGAAAGATCTCCCACTCTTTGTTTCGTGTTCGATACAGGTACTCGAGCAGGGCTGGCAGTTTTAGCCAGAGCGACGAGCGTTGGAGGATATCGATGCGTTTCGGATGCTGTCCTTCGACACAATGATTGCGAGAAGTACCGAACTCTTTATCGATGAGTTCTTTTAGGGTATCCAGTCCTTCCTTTCGAGCCTCCGGTGATTGTCCAACTGTATCAACGAGAGCACGTGTGGTCTCCCGCTGCATTACCCAAGGCGGTTGCAGGTTGTGGTCCCGAAAATCCTGAAGCAACATTTTCCAGGCCGGAACCATCTTGGCTGCGAAGATCGGTAGCCAAAGGTCTTTCGTGCCACAGTCGGCGTTGACCTTGGAGATGATGAGATTAAGACCTCCCGGGCGATTGAGTAGCTTGCGGAACCGATAGAAATAGAGTAAAGGCGGCGCGAAGCAGGACTGGTAATGGCATAGAAAGGTCTCGGTATGCTCCTGGGAGACACCAAGGCCTTGAAGTTGCGCACCCAATTCTCGACGGTGATCCGAAGCAAGTTGCTACGCCCTTCACTCGCATTCGGTGAGGCGCATATCAATTTCTTTTGCCATGTGATCTTGTCGCCCTTTCTCCTTAGATCAACGATTTGCCGACTTACCCTTATCCTCATTATTTTCCGGAATCCAATCATCATCCAACATCAGGGTCTCTTTATCACGCAGCAAGGCACTCAGCAGTTCGATCTTCTTCAAGGCATTGCTCTCCATCGGCTTGATGACGGTCTTTTGCAGGACGTCGGCAATCTCACTGCCTATGGTCTTGTCCCAGAGCAGCACCATCAGGTCTTCGAGAAACACCGCCGCTTCGGCGCGCAATTCAACGATCCGCTCCACGTGTTTTGATATCCCCTCCGTGGAGCTTTTTGCTTCACGCAATGTATGCGTAAACTTATCCAGTGTCCGGTTGATCTGTACTGCATGCTCCCACCGGATGCGAGAGAATTCGATAGCGCGGAGCAGGGTCCCCACTGCCTTTTCATAGACGAAACGAAGATTCCCGATTCTCTCTTTCCTTCTCCTTTGAAAACAACAATTCATTAGCATCCGGGGTCAATGACAGAGTGGCGCAAGAAGTAAAAGTAGTGTAGACGAGTTGATTGACATAACGGTTCTGGAAACGGCCGTTACCGGTGTGATTCTGCCCATCCAAATACTCTTTCGACACGTAGAGAATGTTGTGGGGTATGCTACCAGCGGTAGAGGATGGAAGCAATCTGCTGCGAAATATGAGCGTTGAAAAGTTCTATTGGAGGGGCTTTCCCTTGCTGATCCTGCATTGACTGAAAGTAGCACTGTTCGAACGTCTTTACGTTAGAATCGTCCTTAAGAGCTACCACGTCACCGAGGATGTAGAAATACAGAATCTGGGGATCAAGGCAATGAGAGGGTTTTGTTTTTGTCTCTTCAGATCTGGGGAGAACTGTATCATCAGGGAGCTGGATCTCTTTTGCTACTAAGGAAAGGCCGATGGCAAAGAACTGATAAACCGGACTGTAGCTATCTGGCATTATCAGATTTCCATCCCTGAGCTTTTTGAAGATATTGTGCAAATAAGGGTTCTCTTCTTTATCCTCCAAATTGATACGTGCTATTGGATCTTGCTCAGAGTTTCCGATTGTTTGGGGCGCCATCAGCAAGGTTGTTATTATGTCTCCGATCTGCCATTTGTCTCTACCCTTATCCTTCGGGAGAACATGCAAGGCTATTGTCAGTGCCCCGTACCTGTCTTGCTGAAGCGTAGTAGAGTATTCGACCTCTACTTTTTGTTTTTGTTCAGGTGTTTTAATATTAACGCTTATAGATCCTTCAAAATTAGAGTCTCCATTCTCGATTACGAGTTGTTTTGTCAAGATGCGTTTATCCATACGGATCGGAAAGGTCTCATCCGACTTGATGTCGGGACGATAGACAGGGGACCAGCCAGGCCGCAATGCGTGATCCAAACTTTTCTTCTCGATCCACATCTTAATACACTCGCGAACGCGCTTGGCATTGTCCTTCCTAGCATTGCCCTTCTCATTGTCTCGGTATCCAGCTACCAAAGAGAAGCCATAGGTCATGTATACGGAGAAACGGGAGAGTTCCAACTTCGGGGACTCACTTCAATTGGTATTCATTCATTAATTCCTCTATTATGAGGTGGATGGCGTTACAGGCCGAGCATCCGACGAATGCGTACCACGGTATCTGCAAACTCGCGTGTTTCCTGAAAATCCGTCGGTCTCAGCTGCGGCTCAGCGATCTGTAAGGTGTCGACAACCGTGCCGGGGCGCGCGTGCCGGGGCGCGCCGACAGCACGATGACCTGATCGGCGAGTAACACGGCCTCGCGGACCGGGTGGGTCACCAAGATCAGGATGGTGCCCAACCGGTGCCACATGAGCGAGAACTCCAGGTTGAGCTGCTCTCGGGTGAGCTCGTCGAGACTGCCGAAGCATTCATCAAGCACCAGGGTCTCGGGGGTGTTGATGAGGGTGTGGGCAACCGCGACCCGTGAGCACATGCCGCCTGAGAGCTGGCTCGGGTAGTAGCGTTCAAAACCGGCGAGTCCGAACAGATCGATCATACGTTCGACGGAGGTGTCCGTCTCTTGTTCGGCACCTAACCTCTAGCGGCAGTGCGATGTTTTGGACAACCGTCCGCCACGGCAGTAACGCCGGATATTGCGGTACAAAGCCGAACAAGCGCCAGTTGCGGGCGGTCTCGACGCTTGCGCGATAATAGCTGACGGAGCTGGAGGTGGGTCGGATCAGGCCCATGAGGACCTTCAGGATGGTCGATTTGCCGCAGCCGGAGGGGCCGACGATCGCCAGCTGGGAACCTCGCGGTACCTCGAAGGAAACGTCCTGCCCCGCCCATAAGCTTTCGCCATCCGGGGTCTGATAATCCACGACCAAGTTTTGGGCGGTGATCGAGCTGGCATCAACCTGTCCACTGACAAGGTCGATAGTATCGTCACTATTCTTTAGGTCTGAGCATCAGGCAAATAGGATTAGGCTGTCTTTAAGCCCTATTTTCACTGTTTTCACTCTTCCAGTGTTGCCACAAGTCTCTCAGAATGCAACTAGCTTTTCGGTTATCGCTTTCGGAATTGGTTGCGGCTCCGGTATACGATAGAAAAATCGTATCAGCTCGATCAAATGGCGATCGTTTTTCACGGTCGCCGAGTAATCGACCTGCGTTTTGCGTAGACCCGGTATCGAGTCCTCGACCTGTTCGAGGAAGTCTTCCGCGAAGATGAACGACTGTCTCATCGGGGATCGCGCGGAATCCATCGGTGGATCGAAGATACGCCACCACTCGCCGGCGCGACGGCGCATGACGATTACGCCTGCCCCCCGGGGGCAAGTCTCCCGTGCACCAGCTGCAACCACTCGACCCACTGGTCGCGCCGGCCGTGATAGAGCAAATGGCTTGCCAATACCAAGTCCAATGGGCCGGACGGACAAGCTCACAGATATTCCCAGATGCATGTCTGCCGTGCTCGGGTATCGACTCCTGGCATGTTAGCTAGCCGGCGAACTGCATTCGCCAACATGACAGAATCGGTGTCGATCAGATCAAGCTCGATCCGGCCCGGTGGAAACAACTTCCTGTACTGCGACAGCAATCGCCAAGCAAACTCGCCACCACCGCAGCCGAGATCCGCGAGCCGAAATGCGTGACCAGGGTCTGCGGGGGCTTGCCTCCGATTATGGCCGCAATCGGGCCGGCCAGGGCCTCGTATCGGGTCGTAGCAGGCCTCAGCGCAAGATAACCCGTGCGCTGAAACCCGATTTCCTCCATTTCAGGCACCAGTGGCGCAGAGCTGTTTTCTTGCCCGTGGTCGTTCGACAAGATCGGAACCGATTCCATCTGCTCTGTCCCGGAACCCCGGCACCTGATCGCGAAGTCCTCCGCCGTCTCTGATCGGGTGACGAAATCCTGCCGGTCACGAGAAGCAGAGTCTCATTCCTTGCATCATTCTTAGTATGCGGTAATGGATTGCATATCGAAGACCTGGTCGATATCCATTTTCGCATCGGAGTCGATGACGCCGATCTTTTGGAGCATGTCCAGAATGGCCACCCAGCGGTCCTGTTCCATCCAACCGATCTGGCCATCATTGCGTTGCATCAGCGGTTCCGTTGCCTGCAACTTGTCCAGCTCGATGTCTTTCTTCAGGGTCGGCGCAAAGCCGACCAAGGTATCGACGGCCTTTTCAGGATCCCGGAAGGCGCCCTCCCAACCACGTAACACGCCGTTCAGGAACCGCTGCACCAGCTCCGGTCTCTCGTGAATCATACGCTCAGTAGTGAAATAGACGTTGCCGTAGAGCGTACCCCGATATCGGTCGGTGTGAGTACCCGGAAAGCGACGCCTGGCGCTTTTGTGGTCGCGGGTTGGTTGTTGAGGTAAATAGGCTCGATGTCGACCTCGCGGGCGAGAAAGATCTGAAGCTCGGTGAAGTTTACGATCTCTTTGATCGTGCTCGTATTCGCGCCCAGCCTTTGTATGATTGCACGATACTCAATCTCGGTATTGTGCCCAGGTATGACTCGAATGCATTTGCCGCCGAAATCCTCCATGCTGTGGATGTCGTTGTCGGCATGTACCATGAAGCCGGCCGGGGTCTCCTGCATCAGAGTGCCAATCGCAACCACGGGGAGCTCCTTCGACTTATCAGATAGAACAAAATACCAAAGGCAGCGATAAAGAGTATCGCGCTGAACATGATGGTGGTTTCCAATCGACACACGGATATCTGCAAAATGTGGCCGATCCCCTTATCGGAACCGGATAACTCAGCGACAATTGTGCCCACGACGGCGATTGTCGAGGAAGTCTTCGCCGCGGCGAAGGTATAGGGCAATGACGCCGGTATGCGGAGGAAACGAAAGATCTGAAGCCGACTCATCCTTTGCAGAAACAGAGCCTTGAACATCATCAATGGTGGCCACGCCTTCTCGCCTTTCCGGTTCGCACGGACACCCGATAATAATTTTTCAAGCCTTGTCCGATCAATCAGCTCATGAAGCTCATCCAGCTTCTTGCAAGGCATCGTATTCTATCAGCATTGAATCTGCTAATCTGCATTGTTGCAAGTTTTTCTACGCCAACTTTATGGTCCCCCGGTGCGCAATTTTTATGAGTCAACCTTATCTCAAATTTCAGCAACTTTGGGGGTCTCGTGCAAAGGTCTCACTGTATCATGTCAAAGGACCGCTCAGCTGTGGCGCTGCCAAGGGTAGGTGCGCCGCCTTACCCACTTCAAGCAGTTTGATGTGCTGGTGGTGGACCTGACCGATGTGCCAGTGATGGACTTCACTTCCAGTCGAGCACTGAATGACATGATCAGCAATACCATGGCGATAAATCGTCAAGTATTCGTTGTGGGCATGCGACCCAAATTAAAGACGTTCTTAGAGACACAAGGCATGTTAGAAAAAATTGAGCATGTGAATATTCACAGTCAACGGTCAACCGCCCTGTGTGCGGCAGCGAGGTCGACCGACCTGGACCCGAATATCTGTAGACCCGAATGAGACATTCAACGATGAGCAACAAAGGTTCGCGGAAAGATATTCCAATCAAAGACCGCCTGATCCTGGCACTGGATGTGCCTGACAGCGATACCGCTCTGAAGATGGTGGATCTGCTCGGCGACTCGGTCAATTTCTATAAGCTTGGCCTGGAACTCTTCATATCCGGTAGCTACTTCGAGCTGGTGGAGCAGCTACTTAGACGCGACAAGCGGGTTTTTTGCGATCTGAAGTTCTTCGATGTACCGGAAACGGTGGCCCGTGCGGTGCGTCAACTCAAGGATCGGGGCGCGGACTTTACGACCGTGCACGGTAATGACTCGATGCTCCGAGCCGCAGTCGGTGAAAAGGAGGGGCTGAAGATTCTCGCCGTCACTGTGTTGACCAGTCTCGATCAGGGTGACCTGGAAGACCTCGGTTTCCAGTGCGACGTAGAAACCTTGGTACGCTCGCGCGCGCAGCGTGCGTTGGAGATCGGTTGCGACGGCGTAGTTTCCTCCGGTCTGGAGATTTCGTCCTTACGGAGAGATCTAGGCGACCAGCTCATCATCGTCGTTCCCGGCATTCGTCCGGTGCAGAACCGTCCGGTAGACGACCAGAAGCGTGTCGTCACGCCCACTGAGGCATTCCAAAAGGGTGCCGATTTTATCGTGGTTGGACGACCAATCCGTGACGCCGAAGACCCGCGTACCAAGGCTGAAGCGATCCAAGCTGAAATCGCGGCTGTTTTTGCTCGAGCCGAGGGGTGATGCTGATATTGGGGACTGTTGACATTTACGAATCGCATCAGGGGACTTTAACCAAATAGCGTCTTAGTACGTAGTTTCAGTATATTTTTCTGGTATGGGGCTGACGGACACAATGAGGTGCCCATCGGGCTGACCGTATCATGCCGGAAAAATAGACTGAAACTGTATACTAGACTCCTCGACTGACCTGTTTACGCGAATTTATGCGAATCGTCTGCCCTTGCCGGCGCGCATAATGACACTGCGTGGTCGATGCGTGCGATTCGTAGTTTCCGTCTTGGCGACGGGTATAATTCGCGGACCACCCGATCCAACAGCTCCAGGAACCATCAATGTCCATAAACATCTACTACGACAAAGACGCCGACCTCTCCCTTATCCGGAGTAAGCAGGTCGCCATCATCGGTTATGGCTCCCAAGGCCATGCCCACGCTAACAATCTCAAAGAGTCCGAGGTCCCGGTAGTGGTGGGGCTGCGTCCCGATTCGGTGTCGGCCGCCAAGGCAGCCGCTGCGGGACTCCAGGTCAAGACCATCGAGGAGGCGACCAAGAACGCCGATGTGGTCATGATCCTGGCCCCGGATGAGCATCAGGCCAAACTCTACCGGGAGCAGATTGCCCCCAACATCAAGCAGGGCGCCGCCCTGGCCTTTGCCCACGGCTTCAACATCCACTTCGGTCAGATCGAGCCCCGCGCGGATCTGGATGTGATCATGATCGCACCCAAGGGCCCCGGGCACTTGGTGCGTTCGACCTATACCCAAGGCGACGGCGTGCCTAGCCTGATCGCCGTTTTCCAGGATGCTGGCGGCCGGGCCCGAGACATCGCCCTGGCCTATGCCTCGGCCAACGGCGGCGGTCGTGCGGGCATCATCGAGACTAGTTTCCGCGAAGAGTGCGAGACCGACCTGTTCGGCGAGCAGGCAGTGCTCTGTGGGGGGTTGACCGCCCTAATTCGGAACGGCTTCGAAACCCTGGTCGAGGCCGGCTATGCCCCGGAGATGGCTTATTTCGAATGTCTCCACGAGGTCAAGCTCATCGTCGCCCTGCTCTACGAGGGTGGCATCGCCAATATGCGCTACTCGGTTTCCAATACCGCCGAGTACGGTGACCTCACCCGCGGTCCGCGCATCATCACCGGTGAGACTAAGGCCGAAATGAAGCGCATCCTGGCCGACATCCAATCCGGTGAATTCGCCAAGGAATTCATCCTGGAAAACCAAGCCGGTGCCCCCAAAATGAAGGCCCTGCGCCGTCTGGGCAAGGAACATCCGATCGAAAAGGTCGGCGAGCGACTGCGCGCGATGATGCCTTGGATCCGCGAGAAGAAGCTGGTCGACAAAAGTAAAAACTGAGCGCCTTTGCTGGCCGATTGCCGGTCACCAGCCGAGTAAGGTGGTCTGTCCCCACCTGACCGTCGGATGCGGTGAGCGCCTGTCTGCGTGCAGGGATATCCAGACAGGCAGCGAGCCGCATCAAAAGGAAAACTACGAATCACGCGAATCGGATTCGTATGATTCATGAGATTCGGAGTTGTCGAGCACGCCCGCTGTCAAAGATGTGGCTCACAGTTTACCCCCTGTTTGCCATATCGGCACAGACAAGTTTCCCCGGGACGGTCGGTAGGCGTTTACCTTATTTTACGGGTTATGATGTCAATGCTGACATTTTAACACAACCTACCAACGGAAACATTGGCGTCGATTCATGTGATGCGTCGTCTTTCCTCTTTCCGCCGAGCTGACCTCTGTCACATCGAGAAGGTTTGCTGTAGAGAGGAAATCAAAGGACATCTCTAAACTCCATAAATAATGTCGACGCGTTCGCTTGGTAGTGAATCGAATGATCAATTCGACCGCGATTGCGTAAGCGAGCCAGGTTTCGGTGGAATAGAGAACGAGTGGGTGGTTCGTTTGCTCGATTACAGACTGGTTCTCCCCATCGAGAAATAGGGAACGTCCTCTTGCACTCCAGGACCTTTCATCGCAACGCGCATATAATGCGATCGTGAAAATTCCTTAACAGGATCGCTACGGGAAACTACGGTCGATTATAAACCAATGCCATTAAGTTGAGACTTGTCGGTGTTAGGTTAGGTTGGGTTAGGCACGCTTGCGAAGCGGGCGTGGGTAACTGAGGCAGAACGCGCTGTAACCCGACATTCCAGGCTGGCCCGCGGCATCCGGTGTCGGGTTACGGCGCACTTGAATCCTGAGGACTCAACCAAACACTGAAGCACGCGCCTAACCCGACTTACACCGATAAGCGGCCGGCAACTAAGCTTATGGCATTGGATTACAGACCGCCGGCGCACGACCATGAAAACGCCCGAACACATCGGTTTTGTCTCGACCCGATTCGCAGGTACCGACGGCGTCTCCCTGGAGGCGGCGAAGTGGGCAGAGGTACTCTGGCAGGACCAGCATGTAAGCTACTGGTACGGAGGGGTGCTGGACCGGGATCCGGAGATAAGCATGTGTGTCCCTGAGGCCTTCTTCGGGCATTCGGAGAATCGCTGGATCAACGAGCGACTTTGGGACCGCACGAGTCGCGGTCAGGAGGCCAGCCGGCGCATCCGCGAGCTGGCCGAGTATCTCAAGGGTACCCTCTACGAGTATCGGGAACGGTTCGATCTGGACATCCTGATCCTGCAGAATGTGCTCACCATCCCCATGCATATCCCGCTCGGGGTGGCCGTGACTGAATTTCTGCTTGAGACCCGGATGCCTGCGATCGCCCATCATCATGATTTCTATTGGGAGCGCCAGCGGTTCCAGATCTCGGCCGTGGGGGACTATCTGGAGATGGCCTTTCCGCCGCGCATCCCGCACCTGCAGCACGTAGTGATCAATCAGGCGGCGAAGGATCAGCTCGGGTGGCACAAGGGTATCTCCAGTATGCTCATCCCCAACGTGCTGGACTACGAGAACCCACCCGATCTGATCGACGACTATGCGGCCGATGTCCGCGAAGAGATTGGGCTCACCCCCGGCGACCTGCTAATCCTGCAACCGACCCGGGTAATTCCCCGCAAGGGCATAGAGCACGCCATCCACCTGTTGCGGCGACTCCAGGACCCGCGCTGCAAGCTGGTAGTATCCCACGCGGCCGGGGACGAGGGTCTTATCTACTGCAACGAGATTTGTGAACTAGCTCAGGACGAGGGAGTGGAATTGGTCCTGTTCGGGGATCGGGTCGCTGACCGCCGCCAGCTCAATGAAGACGGGCACAAAATCTATGTCCTCAAAGACCTCTACTCCCATGCCGATCTGGTAACCTTTCCAAGCCTGTACGAGGGCTTCGGCAACGCCTTGCTGGAAGCCGTCTACTTCCGCAAACCCCTGGTGATCGGAAATTACTCGGTCTATAGCCGTGATATCGCACCCAAGGGGATCTTCCTGCCCACCATCGAAGGCTTCATTGACCGCGATCTGGTAGAAAGAACCAGGCAGGTCCTGGAGGACCCGGACTACCGAGAGCAATTGGTGGAACACAATTATCAGGTTGCAAGACGTTATTTTAGCTACCGGGTGTTACGGGACAGTCTGCGCTTGATCATCGCCAACATCCGTAACCTGACGGAGTGAGCCATGCTGGTCGTCGATCGCACCGTCTATCAACGCCTCAGGACCCACCTGTCAGCGCTTTACGGACAGGATGAGCTGCTGCGGCTTATGAGCCGGATTCACCTGCTCGCCGGGCGTTACGGCGTTGGTACCTGCCCGGATGAACCTTGCGGCCGTGTCCGCTGGGACCAGCGCGATGCCGTGCTCATCACCTCCGGGGATATGGTGCGCGTCGAAGGGGAACCGCCCCTGCGCTCCCTGCTGCGCTTCCTAGAGAATCATCTGAGCAATAGCCTCTCCGCGATCCATGTGTTGCCCTTTTTCCCCTCTAGCTCGGACGACGGCTTTGCGGTCATCGACTACCGGCAGGTGGACCCAGCCCTCGGTGAGTGGGAGGACATCCGGGCCCTGGGCGCGGACGGCCGGTATCGGTTGATGGTGGATCTGGTCATCAACCATGTCTCTAGCCAGAGCAATTGGTTCCGTAACTTCGCCAACGGGATTGCCCCGGAACGGCATTATTTCATCGAGGTGAAGCCGGATACAGATCTGAGTGTCGTCACCCGTCCCCGTACCTCGCCGTTGTTGCGCTCGGTGCAGACGCCTTCCGGCGAGCGGCTGGTGTGGACGACTTTCAGTCACGACCAGATCGATGTGGACTTCAGCAACCCGGATGTGCTGTTCGAGTACCTGGACATTCTGCTGTTCTATGTGCACAACGGTGCCCGCATCATTCGTCTGGACGCCATCGCCTATCTGTGGAAGGAAGTCGGTACCAACTGCATCCATTTGGAGCAGACCCACCTGGTGGTCAAGATCCTGCGCGATGTGTTGGATCTGTTGGCGCCGGGGATCGTTCTGCTCACGGAGACCAATGTCCCTCACCAGGAGAACATCGGCTATTTCGGCGCCGGGGACGAGGCCCACATGGTCTATCAGTTCAGCCTGCCGCCCTTGTTGCTGCATGCGCTGGAGACCGGAGAGTCCCGGTATCTCATGGATTGGGTCACGAGGCTCGAACCTCCACCGCCGGGTTGCACCTTCTTCAACTTTACCGCCTCCCACGATGGTATCGGCCTGCGCCCCCTAGAGGGGCTGTTGCCGGGCGCCGAGTTCGATGCGTTAGTGGAGCGGATGCAGCAGAAGGGTGGACGGATCTCCCGGCGGGAGAATCCGGACGGCTCCCAGACGCCTTATGAGCTGAATATCACCTACTTCGACGCTCTGAGCGCCCCCGGACGGAAGAACAGCGACGTCGGCATCGCTCGGTTCCTGTGCTCCCAGGCCATCATGTTGAGCCTCCAGGGAATACCGGGTATCTACTTCAATAGCCTGATCGCGGCCCCGAACTGGCTGACGGGAATCGAAGAGACCGGCCGTGCCCGCACTATCAACCGTCGGAAATGGGGCTTGGCGGAGCTGGAGGATCTGCTCGGGGACGCGGTCCAACCGGCGAGTCGGGTCTTGGCCGAGTACCGGCGCCTATTGGGGATCCGGCGCGAGCAGGCCGCATTTCATCCCGACGGTCTCCAACGGGCCTTGCGGTTGCCGGCGGGGTTATTTGGTATCGAGCGGACAGCACCCGATGGTTCTGAACGGATCCGGGCCCTTGCCAATCTCACCGCCGAGTTGCTCGAGGTCCAGCCGCAACAGATCGGACACGACTTCGAGCAACGACAGTGGAGCGAGCTCATCCAGGGTTGGTCTGGCGTGGGCGCCGAGCTCGGGCCGCTCCAGCTCGCGCCTTATCAGGTCATGTGGCTGCAGGGGTAGGCTCAGAAGTGAGCACTGCAAAAGCATTGGCGGCACCTGTTTTCTCGTGCTGGAGGGATTGTCCATGCATGCCTCGTATTTGGTACTGATCACGATGGTCGCGCTCAGCCTCGGCGGGTGCGGTAGCGGCAGTGAGCAGTTGACGCAAAACAATTCTTTGCCCGTGCATTGCCTGGACGAGCCGGACCCCGGACCCTGCAAAGCATCTGTTATCCGCTACTTTTACGATTACCGCTCCAACAGGTGCTATGGGTTCCGCTATGGGGGCTGTAGGGGCTGGGTCCCGTTTGAGACCTTGGCGGCTTGTAAGAAGACCTGTATCGTAGGCAGCCCGTAGCGATTCGATTTGCAACAAGAGTTCATAGAACATTTAAAAAGCGAACCTAATTACCCGTTTTCCTTTGTGAAGACCGAGGGAACTCTGTTATCCTAAAAATATCTCCCACGATCAAATTCCCGTGAATTGGGGTCCGCAATGTACAGGCTGATCGCGCTGTTTTTGCTGCTACTGTCACTACCCCTCCAAGCGCAACAGGTGGATGTCCGTGGTGCACGCATCTGGACGGCGCCCGATCGAACCCGGTTGGTGCTGGATACCGCGGCGCCGGTCCTGCACAAGATCTTTCCCCTCGATAATCCCTACCGTTTGGTCATCGACGTCCCGGATGCCCGGCTCAAGGACAAGCTGCCGTCCATAAAGACCAACGAGCCCTTACTGATCGGTGCGCGCAGTGGGGTACGTGCAGGCGATGATCTGCGTCTGGTGCTAGACCTCAAGCAACCGGTCCGCGCCAAGAGCTTCCTGCTGCAACCCAACGAGCAGTATGGTCATCGATTGGTGGTGGATCTGGTTCCGGCCAGGAAAGGGGCGGGTGGGAAGAAAGCCAAGGGCAGCAAGCCACGGCCTCCCGGCCGGAGTCGGCTGCGGGACGTCATCATTGCCATCGACGCCGGGCATGGGGGCGAAGATCCGGGCGCCGTCGGTGCCGAGGGCACGCGGGAGAAGGACATTACCTTGCGGATTGCCCGCAAGCTGGCGCGACTGGTGGAGAAAGAGCGGGGTATGCAGCCGGTGTTGATACGCAACGGCGATTATTTCATTCGCCTGCGCAAGCGCATCGGGCTGGCGCGCAAGCACCGGGCGGACCTGTTCGTTTCGATCCATGCCGATGCCTTCCGCGATCGGCGGGTACGCGGCTCGTCCGTCTATACCCTTTCCCACCGCGGGGCCAGTAGCGAAGCCGCCAAGTGGCTGGCGGACAAAGAGAACCGCGCCGACCTCATCGCCGGCGTCGATCTGAGCGAGAACGACAGCCTTCTGGCCACCGTACTCCTGGACATGACCCAGAATGCCACCCTGGAGCACAGCAACCTGGCGGCGCAACGGGTGCTCGCCAACCTCCGAAAGGTCGGGGCGGTTCACCAGGGCACGGTTCAGAAAGCGGGCTTTGTGGTCCTTAAATCGCCGGATATCCCTTCCATCTTGGTTGAGACTGCCTTCATCTCTAATCCGGAGGAGGAGAAGCGTTTGCGCAGCAACCAACATCAGGCGCAGCTTGCCAGCGCCATCTTGGGCGGCATCAAGTCCTATTTCACCCGCCACCCACCGCCGGGAACCCAACTTGCCGGTAGAGGTAAAGGTGCGGGGCGTCATCACGTGATCAACCGCGGCGACACGCTCCTGAGGATCGCCGAACATTACGACGTGAGCCTGACTTCCCTACGCAACGCCAACCACCTCGAAAACGACCACATTTGTGTCGGTCAGGTGCTCACCATTCCCTAGCGCAGTTTGACATCCTTCTCTCACGTGGGGATTTTCAGCTATGGCGAGTATCCTGATTGTCGATGATGAACCCGATATCCGAGAAGTGATTCGATTTGCTCTGGAAGGAGCGGCCTTTCGTGTACATGAGGCCAGCCATGCCGAGGAAGCCCGCAAGCTTCTGGGATCCGAAGCCCCCGACCTGATGCTGCTCGACTGGATGTTACCGGGGCGTTCCGGACTGGAGCTGGTGCGGCAGCTCAAACAGAGTACTGCGACCTGCGCCATCCCCATCATCATGGTAAGCGCCCGGGGTGAAGAGGATGATCGCATCAAGGGGCTGGACATGGGGGTGGACGATTACATCACCAAACCGTTCTCCCCGCGGGAGTTGGTGGCCCGGGTCAATACCGTGCTGCGGCGGACCAAACCGGAAGAGCGAGCCGATCAGATCGAGATCTCAGGTCTGCGCATCAATAACGTCAGCCATCGGGTCACTGCCGACGGCAAGCGTGTTGATGTCGCCCCTACGGAGTATCGACTCCTGCACTTCCTCATGACCCATGCGGACCGGGCGTTCAGTCGCCTGCAACTCCTGGGTCAGGTGTGGGGCAATCAGGTCTACGTGGAGGAGCGCACCGTGGATGTCCACGTTCGCCGCCTGCGTAAGGCCCTCGAGCCCACTAAACACGATTATATGTTGCAGACCGTGCGCGGTGTGGGCTACCGCTTCTCCAACAGGGTATGAACACGCGGCATACCGGCGCGGGTGAGGGGTGGGGTCCGTTGACGCTGCTTCCGGCACGGTTGTTATCGTCGGTTCACGCGAATCCGCGCGAATGAGGGTTTTTCGTGCCTACGGAGACATTCGCGTCGATTCATGTGATTCGTAGTTTTTCCCCTTTTCGCCGATCGGTAATGCTTAACTTAACGACATTAACCACTATCACTTTTTCATATGCTCGAACCACTCTTGTTCGAGGTCTTGTTTCTCCTGGTCTCCCTGGCCGTGGCCTTGCTTCTGCCCTGGCTGGGCCTCGACTCGGCCCTGGCGATCCTGCCCTACCTCGGGCGCAACCTCTATTACCTGGGTCGCCTGACCCTGCTCATCCAACGCCGCCATCGGATGGCTCCACCCTTCCCCCGCGGTCTGTGGGGGGTGATCTATCGCTCCATTGCCTGGCATCAGCGGAGCGAACGCAAACGCCACAAGCGTCAGGTCCGTTTCATCCGACGCTTTCGCGAGGCGGCGGTTTTGGCCCCGGATGGCCTGGTCATCCTCGACCGGCACCAACGTATCGAGTGGGCGAATCCGATGGCCGCCGAGCTGATGAATGTTCATTGGCCCCGGGACGAGGGCAGTTATCTGACGGAGATCCTTCATCACGATCTACTGCGGGAGTTCCTGGTCGCCGACGAGTACTTGCGGCCCATCGATCTGACACCGGAGCACAATCGCGCCCTCACGCTCTCGGTGCGCATCATGCCCTTCGGCGAACGCAAGCGACAGCGGCTCGTCGTCGGCCGCGACATCACCAAGGTCTTTCATCTCAATCTGCTCCGCCGCGACTTCGTAGCCAATACTTCCCACGAGCTGTGGACACCCTTGACGGTGATCTCCGGATTCCTAGAGAACCTGATCGATTCCCCACTCACGCCCGAGAACCACCGTCGACCACTGCAACTGATGAGCAGCCAGGCCGAGCGGATGCGTTCCATCATCGAGGACTTGCTTACCCTCTCACGGTTGGAGATGGAAGACGCTACAACCCGCTCGGAACCGGTGGACGTATCGGAAATCCTGCGTTCGATTCTCGACGAGGCTCGGCTGCTGGACGCGGGAGAACATGAGTTGGTCGAGGATGTTGCCCCGGATCTGCTTCTGAAAGGAAACCGACTCGAGCTGCACAGCGCCCTTTCTAACCTGGTGTTCAATGCCATCAAACACACGCCGTCGGGGAGCCGGATTCGGATCACCTGGCGGGAGGGCGAGGACGGGCCCCTGTTTGCCGTCAAAGACAATGGGGAAGGGATTGCGCGGGAGCATATTCCGCGCCTGACCGAAGTTTCTACCGTGTCAACAAGGCGCATTCCCGGCCCTCGGGGGGGACCGGGCTGGGTCTGGCGATCGTCAAGTACGTGTTGAATCACCATGATGCACGGCTGACCATCAAGAGCAAGCTGGGACAGGGGAGTACCTTTACCTGCCGTTTCCCCGCGAGTACGGGACTCAAGCGGTCCGAGCACCATCCTCGGGCCCTAGTTCAGCCCGACTGAACACCTGTTAAATCTACATTTTCAAGGGGTAGATACCGTGGTATCCGTGGGCTTGAAGGATCAGGTGGTGCGGGATTTGAAAAAATCTCTTGGACACCTCGACTATAGCTACCAAAAAGTCAAGCGCTTCGAATTCGATGGCCACGAATGGTCGAAAGCAGAATTGGAGACCCTGGAAAGTTTCTCCAGTCAGTTTGCGCGAGCTTCCGATCTATTCGTGTCCCGTTATTTGCGTATCCTGTGTTTGGAGGCCGATCCCGCCTTTCGCGGATCCCTTGTCGATACGCTAAACCTGGGTGAAAAATCCAATTATATCAGTTCCGCCGAGATGTGGAAGCGCATTCGCGCGTTGAGAAATGTGGCGGCTCATGAATATGCAACGGAGGACGTGAATATGCTCTATCGAGAATTGGTTTCGCTGACGCCGACTATTCTGGATATTGCAAAGCTGCTATGAGACTTTCCACCCGAGAACGGAGCACTGTTTTCAATGTGCTCTCGAAGCTTGATGGCCACTGTGAGATCTACCTGTATGGTTCCCGCGCGGATGATGCGCTGAAAGGTGGGGACATCGACCTTCTGGTTTTCAGTGAACAGCTGACCTTTTCAGACAAGATCACGGCTCTTGTGGAAATCAAGGACATCCTTGGGGAGCAGAAGATCGATTTGACAATCAAGCCTTTTTCCGCGCGACATTCAGACCTCTTTATCATGGAAATCATGAAGACAGCGGTGCCTATTGCCGATCCCTCGGAGGGTGGTGGTTGAGGTTCGAGTGGAGATAGCGCCAATCGCAGCGTCGTGTTGCGTTACGCTGCGTCCGACACCGCGCCTGTCCGGGCACGCCTACCGGCCTGGATCGAAATCGAAATCGGGTTCGCAATCGAATCACGATTTCAATCCCGATTTCGGGCATGGTGCATCCCTCTCTCTACATTTAACCAAACAGCTTCTTAGTTTTTAGGCAGTCTTTCAGAGATAGCCGGAGACCGGTGATCGGCAACCGATGATTGATTTGGACTGGCGTTAAACCCTGTCGGTAGGGTATTTTTACAGGTTGCCGCATGGCGGCAAAGTTTCCCGGATTCCGAACAGACAACACATCTCATCAAGCCGATGCCACCCGATCCGCAACCGCCGTTTGGCTCCGATCAAATTGCTTGCGACAAGGAGAAGCTGGTACACCTGGTGCCAATAGCCGGGGTTTCCTCTTTGCATTCGGGCGGATACACGAGGATGACGAACGCATGAATATCCATGAATATCAAGCCAAAGGGCTTCTGGCCAAGTTCGGCGTAGCCGTACCCAAGGGCCGGGTCGCGTTTACGCCCAACGAGGCGGAAGTGGCTGCTCAAGACCTGGGCGGGTCGGTGTGGGTGGTCAAGGCCCAGATCCACGCCGGTGGCCGCGGAAAGGGTGGCGGGGTCAAGGTGGTCAAATCCCGCGATGAGGTCAAGAAGGCCGTCAACCATATGTTGGGGATGAAGCTGGTCACCCATCAGACCGGACCCGAGGGCAAGGAGGTGAAACGGGTCTATATCGAGGAGGGTTGCGACATCGCCCGCGAGCTCTATCTGAGCGTGCTGCTGGACCGCGCCACCAGCTGGGTGACGGTAATGGCCTCCACCGAGGGCGGCATGGACATCGAGGAGGTAGCCGCCAAGACCCCGGAGAAGATCATCAAGGTTGCTATCGACCCGGCCATCGGTCTGCAGTCCTTCCATGCCCGCAAGCTGGCCTTCGGGCTGGGCCTGGAGGGTCCGCAGATCCGCTTGGCGGTGAAGTTTCTGCAAGGCATGTACAAGGCCTACACTGAGCTGGACGCCAGCTTGGTGGAGATCAACCCGCTGGTAGTGACCGGCGCAGGAGAACTGGTGGCCTTGGATGCCAAGATGAACTTCGACAACAATGGCCTATTTCGCCAAAAGGAGGTCGCCGATCTGCGGGATGAGAGCGAGGAGGACGCGGCCGAGCTGGAGGCGAGCCAGCACGAGCTCAACTACATCAAGCTGGACGGCTCCATCGGCTGCATGGTCAACGGCGCGGGACTGGCCATGGCGACCATGGACATCATCAAGCTTGAGGGCAGCGATCCGGCCAACTTCCTGGACGTGGGAGGCGGCGCCAGCGCCGAGCGGGTGACCGTCGCCTTCAAGATCATCCTTTCCGATCCCAACGTGAAGGGCATCCTGGTCAATATCTTCGGCGGCATCATGCGTTGCGACACTATCGCGGAGGGTATTGTGGCGGCGGCCAAAGAGCTCGATATCCATGTGCCCCTGGTAGTACGACTGGAGGGCACCAATGTGGATAAGGGCAAGGCGATCCTCGACAAATCCGGATTGGACATCGTATCTGCAGACAATCTGGGTGACGCTGCAAAGAAGGTCGTCGCGGCCCTGAAGGAGGCACACTAATGTCAGTTCTCGTCGATAAAGGTACCAAGGTCATTTGTCAGGGCTTCACCGGCGCCCAGGGCACCTTCCATTCGGAGCAGGCGATTGCCTATAGGACCAAGATGGTTGGCGGTGTCACCCCCGGCAAGGGAGGAACCAAACACCTGGGGCTTCCGGTCTTCGATACGGTGGCCAATGCGGTGGCCAAGACCGGCGCCACGGCCTCGGCCATCTATGTGCCGCCGCCCTTCGCCGCGGACGCCATTATGGAGGCGGTCGATGCCGAGATCCCGCTGGTGGTCTGCATTACGGAAGGCGTTCCGGTGGCGGATATGGTGAAGGTGAAACGAGTGCTCACCGGCTCCAAGACCCGGCTGGTGGGCCCCAACTGCCCCGGCGTCATCACCCCCGATGAGTGCAAGATCGGCATCATGCCCGGCCACATCCACCGGCCAGGGAGCGTGGGTATCGTCTCCCGCTCTGGGACTCTGACCTACGAGGCAGTGGCGCAGACTACGGCGGTGGGTCTGGGACAGTCCACCTGCATCGGCATCGGCGGCGATCCTGTGAATGGCACCAACTTCATCGACTGCCTGGATATGTTCCTAAAAGACCCCAAGACCGAATCTATCATCATGATCGGTGAAATCGGGGGCACGGCAGAGGAAGACGCCGCCGATTTCCTCAAGCAGTCCAAGACCAAGAAGCCGACGGTGGGCTTCATCGCCGGGTTGACCGCGCCGCCGGGCCGCCGCATGGGCCATGCGGGCGCCATCATCGCCGGTGGCAAGGGCGGTGCCAAGGAAAAGATCGAGGCGATGAAGAGCGCCGGTATCCATGTTTCGGCCTCGCCGTCCGAGCTGGGCACTACCCTGAAATCGGTTCTGGGCGGTTAGCGAGTAGGTTGAGGTGAGGGACGAACCCCAACGGCTTAGGCTCGTCATTGTTCGGACTCCATCTCGTCGTTCCGGCAGGGATGCCGGAACCTTGGATACCATGGACGGCAACCACAATGGTGATCTGGACAATTACCTCGGCTCGAGATGGCGATTCATCGGGGGTGGCAGGCCCATCCCAACCTGTGGGCTTTTGTCATGGTCTTGGCAGTGGGCGCACGCACAGCCCCAGGTCGCGAGGGGTTTGCCGGATTACCCTTATGTCAGCTGCAACCGGGGATGGTCTGCCGCGGTGATGTGTTGGTTCCGGAGGTGCTTAGTGGCCTCGCCTTAAGGTCGATCCGGCTCGATGACACCAAATTTCTGGTAGCCGTTGCCGAGGAGGCTTCACGACGGGCCCAGGGTCTCATGTGCCTGGGGTCGCTCGGTGATCTCAACGGAATGCTCTTCATGTTCCCGGATGAAGGATCGAGCGATTTTTGGATGAAGGATACCCTGATCCCTCTCGACATCGCCTTCTTCGACTCTCGGGCCGTTTCGTGGACGGATTTCGAAATGGAGCGCTGTAAGGTTCCCGAGTGCCCATCCTACCGTCCGTCCAGGTTATACTGATATGTTCTTGAAGTCCCTGCGGGCATGATGCCGGACAATCCCGGTGTGTTGGAGCCGGACTCCTCGGGGTAGATCGGTGGCAGTAGGGTGCGATAGGCACCCTTCACTGTGTACATCCTCTCAGGCAATCGCGATTCGCAAACCTCTTTTTTAGCCGCAAATGAACGCAAATGGGATCGATATTTCCAGGAGGAATAGTGGACATGTTGAAAGAGTTCTCGATAAAAAACCTGAGTGTCTTCCCAGATGCGCAATTGACGTTTTCTTCTAGCCTCAACGTCATTCTCGGTGAGGACGGATGTGGAAAGTCACATCTCCTTAAGGTGGCTTATGTCGTGATCTCGATCAGTGCAGAGGGGGGTAAGAACAAAGCCGACGACCGACAAACCCCAAAAGCTTACAGAAGGCGTGGGCAGAGAAGCTGGTCCATATCCTGTGTCCGAAGTCCCTGGGGAGACTGGCGCGTCGCAGTTGCCACTTCCAGTAAATCGAAGGTTCAGATCGAACAGCCGCCAAGCGCTTGGCATCCCGACGCGTCGGTGTTTCTGTCAACCAGGGAATTGCTGACCATTTATCCCAATTTCATTTCCATTTACGAGACCACTATCTGGAGTTCGAGGAGACCTATCGGGATATCTGCGTACTGCTAGGTGCCCTGACCTTTAGAGGGCCGAGAGAAAAACAAATAGGAAGCTCTTGGACCCCCTCGAAGAGGCCATGGGTGGCAAAGTTGTGCTGGATAAGAACGGCCGCTTCTATCTTCATATTCCCCGGCAGGGCACAATGGAAATATTGCTCGTCGCCGAGGGCTGCGTAAATTGGGGATGCTGGCACGGTTGATCAGCACCGGCTCTCTTCTTGATAAGGGGTATCTATTCTGGGATGAACCAGAAACCAAATCTAAACCCAAAACTGATCAAGCTTGTCGCCAGGGCGATCTTGGAGCTCTGCCGGCATGGCGTCCAGGTATTTGTCGCAACCCATTCGTTTTTTTACTCCGTGAATTCGAGGTGCTCTCCCAAGGGAAGGTGTTCAAAGAGATGAGACAATGTTATTTCGCGCTGAAGCCAACCGAGAAGGGTGTCCAGGTCGAGCAAGGCGATGAGGTCGATAGAGTTACAGACGTTGCTTCTGCTGGACGAGGAGTTGGCCCAATCCGATCGCTATATGGATGCCGGTGTCTAGGGGGCCGTGTTGGCATATGATAAGGTCCGCACAGCGGACCCTACGCCGACTCATGGGCGAAATGTTCTGAAGCGGGGGTACCAGGATGAAATGGTCGACGGAAGGACGCCTCACCTTCGAGTTTCCTAAAGGTTCTGTGGTAAGCAAATACGATAAGGTCTGGGATTCCCTAGCAGGTCTAGTCGCAGCCAGGAGTAATGCCAATGATCCGCAAGAGCGAACAATAGCCCGAAAGGCATTGGCAAAAAACGAGTTGCATATGGTGTTGCACCTGAAACAGCCCACGGAAACATTCGAAGCTCTTCCTGCGTGTCATCGATCCCTCCAAAGTCCTCACCAAAATCAACCACTATGGACTGAAAGTCCATAGTATGAGTTGCAGCTGAAAGCCGCGTTTTCGGCTTAAGCCGACGGAAAGAAGCTGACTAAAAGTCAGTATATTTCGACTGAAAGTCGAGGTTTCAGCTTAAGCCGACGAAAGAAAATGATTGGAAGTCATTCAACACGAAACTCATCGTCGTTATGGTTCGGATGGTTGTCGTGATGGGCTAAATATTCCTGAATCATTTCGTCGGTTACATGCCCTGAACTAAATGCCGCATAACCGATCGCCCAAAAGTGTTTGCCCCAGTAGACCTTCCCTAACT
>Ga0049113_10000066_pt1 | contig 24035 bp, 25 predicted proteins | sample WorMettanBELIZE1_FD_55214 | JGI IMG/M metagenome (GOLD analysis project Ga0049113, IMG submission 55214) | Marine gutless worms symbiont microbial communities from Max Planck institute for Marine Microbiology, Germany - Olavius tantulus BELIZE.1 | ecosystem: Host-associated > Annelida >... | reverse complement strand
CTCTGCGCTTAGGTGTCGATAGGTTTTTGGCATAATATCGCGTCATATCGCGAAAGCCTTAAAACCTAAAAGTGTTGCACTTACTTATTGAACTGGGGGAACATGCTGATCCGTCTGTTTACGGAATTCGATTTCCAGGAATTTCAAACCAACGAACCCAACATCTGTCTCAAACCGGAAAATCTGTTCATGGGCCGAATCGGCAATGCGATTTCCGAGAAATTGCAGAAGGATTTCAAGTGGCTGAGATTCGGGGTGGCACCATACTAGGTATTGGGTACTGGGTATTGGGTCGAAAGATCCGCTTCAGGGTTCAAGGTTCAGGGATTCTGGATTCTGGATGCTGGATGCTGGATGGATGACGAGCTCAAAGTTGAAAGCTGAAAGTTGAAAGAACTAAGATGTTACAAACAACGAATGACGTTCCGCGTAGCGGAACCAATGACTTAATGACGCCGCCGACAGGCGGCAAATGACGTCTATCAACCGTCAAACGGGTAACGGGCAAACGGGCAAACNGACCAACGGGCTAACGGGTAACGGGCAGACGGGCCAACCGGCAAACGGGCCCACCGGTCTTGGGGCTACGTTCTTCGAACTACGACCCCACAAGTCGCTCCCTTGGAGCTACGCCCCGGCACGCGGGCAAACGGGCAGACAGGGTAAGGCGGGCTGGAAATTGGGTACTGGGTATTCGGTATAGAGTATTCGGCTCAGGCAATGGAGGCTCAGGTTCCAGCGGTCACCGAATACCCAGTACGCGCTCGTGAGGATAGGTAAGGGGTGAAGTTATCCGCCTACGGCATTGTGATCCCACCAGGGGCAGAGGCGGCTGTTTATTGGCGGGCCATGTCGCCTTAGGCGGATAGCTTCACCCCCCACAGCATATGTCGTCCGTAACGTCCTGATCCGCGTCAGGAGAATATGGATAATAGTTCCTCCCAATGACGGCCATGAAATTTCGAATCTACTTTCGAGGCGTCGATTAGTATTTGACTATCCTTTTCTGTGATCAGCCCCTGCTCTTCAAGATATGCCTTCAACAGATCCTGATGGTCTTCGGTAGTAAAATTGCCGCCCATCCGTGTACCGCTGACGGAACAGATCTCGATCTCTCTGTGAATCAACGACCGGTGGTTGTCATCGAGTTGAAATTCGACGAATATCAGATTCCCCTTGTCTAGACTCGATGGCATGTTGAATTCCATCTGAACGCCGGCCCGCGAGATGTCCAGAATCGTCACTTCACCCTGCTCATTGCGGTGCAGGTTCATATACCGGCCTGGAAGGTTTACGCTTTTTCTGGGGTGTCTGCGTCGCTCCAGGACGACGTTAAACGGGTGGCCACAGGAACACCTGCAACAGATATAAGGTGCCAGGCGGGTTTCCCTTCCAGTGGATATCCGCATGGCCTTTTTTTTATCGCAGGCAGGGCATGCAAAGATGACCCGGTTTTCCTCGTCAAGATATTCCCTGACGGATGGTTTCTTGGAGGCCACGGACAACTCCTGTTTTAGATAGTTCAATCCGTTGTGATATGGTTGTTTTCGAATTCGGCCTAAAAACTTTGCATTAATTGTGCCATGGATCTGAGTATAATCGGAAAAGAGTNCATCTTCCTGATAATACATGGTAAAAAAAGTTGATTGATATATTCCGGACGGTTCAAGATCAGTGTGGTGCATACAATTGTCGGCAAAGGTCACATTTTCGTTTGTCACCATCGGCACTCGGTGAATATGTTTCCAGAATCCGAAAAAGGCGCTTAAAGGTGGTTGCCCAAAACAATTTTATCTATTTGAATTTATATGGAAAACTGTTAAAACAACGGTTCCAAAGGCCTTTCCTGTTATGGTGACATCGGACGAAATTTCTGAAGAAAAAGAGCACGATACACATTATCCGGGTGCATGCGAGGGACACCAGGCGTCATCGACGCCGTCCCGGGCGCTGCGGANCGCGTTTCTGGTCCTGTGCACCGTTGGGACACTGCTCAGTGCAGATCTCCTCAGACTCCATGTGCGCGTGCACACCGATCCCAATTACCACTCCCTCTGCGCTATCAGCGAAACCATCGATTGTGAAAGTGTGGCCTTCAGCAGCTATGCAGTTGCCGCAGGTCTACCAGTCGCCCTCTGGGGCCTGATAGGCTATCTGGTCATGGGGGGGCTATCTATCTGGGGGCTCCATCGCTATCAGGGGACAACCGTGTGGCCGTTTGGAATACTTTTCTGGCTGAGTCTTTTTGCATCACTGATCAGTGTCATGCTGTTCTCCGTCTCAACACAACTCGTTCGATCTCTGTGTATTATCTGTATCGCCACTTATGGGGTGAATTTTTCCCTGCTGACTGTTGCCTCCGTCGAACTCAAACGGCTCAAGCTCGGCCCTTTGTCAGCCCTTCGTGATGAGATCCGCCAATTGCCGGGACGACGTGTCGGCGTGTTGCTTTACATCGTGGCGGTCGTCGCTGCTTTGGGTACCCTTTACCTGGCGATCCCTTCTTACTGGCATACGGAAATCACTCAGGGGCCGGGCGGCCTACTGACCGGACGTTCTGGCGAAGGGACGCATTGGATCGGAGCGCGGAAACCGGTTATCGAGATCACAGAATTCAGTGATTATCAATGTCCGTTTTGCCTGCGGGGTCACTTGGCGGCACGACGACTCGTTTATCAGCATCCGGACAGGATTCGGCTCGTTCATCGGCACTACCCGTTGCGACAGCACGCCGAGTCGTTTGAATATTCCAAAATGGCTATTTGCGCCGGGGAACAGCTAAAATTCTGGGAAGCCAACGATTTTCTATTCACTTATGGGCGGAGGACACCACCGGTCACCCGCCAGGAGATTGCCGCTGCTTTGGGGATCGACTTGGGTCAAATGGAAGCTTGCCTGGAGAAGGCAGCGACACGGGAGGCGGTGTTGGAGGATCTGGCGGCGGGGCGCTCCTTTAATATTCAGGGAACACCCACATTTGTGATTGACGGGAAGGTGTATCCGGGAGCGATCCCGGAGTCTGTATTATTCCCAATACGATAAGATTTCATGCAAGGTTCGGGTTAATCGATGGTCTTCCTGAGATTAATGAAATTGCTCCGATCGAATCCCAGGGTTTTAAAGAAGGACAGAAGATCTGGGGAGTCCCATCGGACCGAAGTATACACATTTTGAATGCCCTTGCCCTTGTAATACTTAAAAATCTCTTTTGCCATGCGTTCACCGATGCCCTGTCCCATATGGCTCGGATCGACGCCCAGGGTGGCAATCCAGGCGCTATTATCAATCCCAAATCCCATGGTTAAAATATAACTGATCAGGAAACCGACCACCCTGCCATCCAGTTCCGCCACCACACAGGCATCTTTTTCCCGTGCAGCGTGCCGTTCGATGATGCGTTTAAAGTCCTGAGNGACCGGTTCCTGTATGATATCGCCGAATATGCGACAGATTTCTTCAGCATCTTCCCCGTGTAGCTCACGAATAATCACTTTTTTCACGGAATTATCCCTTCTCTCCACATGGTTAATCGATACGGATAATCTTCACCTGGTGTCCGACCCAATTCGGTGGCAGGTATACACGACCGCTATTACCACTCGATTTGACTTTTTTTTCGATCATTTCTTCGCCGTAAATTTCGAATTTGACTTTGGTCGGAATATGATCTGCGGATTGCCCATCTGTTTTCCCTGGGCTTCCATCGATGACCTTTTCGTTATCTGCTCTGTTTCTTGGCATTAGCGGGGTGCTCCCTTGATTTAATGATAAATGGTGTATCACCGGACGCTTATCTTTGAGCTGGTTGCAGCGGGAAACATCAGCCGATCAGAAAAACACATCGACAACGACATGAACGTCCGGTGCTTCGGGTGCGGGACCGAATATAAAATTTTAAAATTTCATGCGGTTTGTCGCCGGTCTTCACTTGAACGACATCGTCACGCTGTATACCAACACGGAACGATGTGATGTGACAACAGTCCGGCCTATCTTACGGATTCCATCCAGTCTCTAACCCTGGATCCGGCCGGGTTGAATCGGCGTCATCATGCCCGGTGGCGATATTTGGAAATATGTTTAACGATTTCAAGTAAGTTTGTGTAATTATGAAACCAAAAAATAACATCGGACCTTCGATGGGTCAATATCTTTTTAGCTACTTTTTAGCTGAAAAATAGCGTTTTGATATGATTCTGGGCTACGGGAAGGCGCCATCCAGTCCCGTGTATTACCATTTGGAAGATATTTGGACTTGCATATGGAATATAGGGTCAGGTGATGTTTTATCTCACATGGGCCATTACAGTTACACCAGGTGGGAAGATACCCATTCTAAATACTGGAGGAAGCCAATGAAACGACTGAAAATTTTATTTCTGTGTACGGGAAACTCCTGCCGCAGTCAAATGGCCGAGGCCTGGACCAATCGGCTAAAGGGTGAATCCATTCGCGCGTTTTCCGCCGGAGTCTCACCCAAAGGCGTTGATCCCAGAGCTGTGAAAGCAATGGCCGAGGTCGATATCGACATCTCCGGGAATTCGTCCAAGGATATCGACGCATACCCGGACATGGCGTTCGATTATGTGATTACCCTGTGCGATCACGCCAATGAGTCCTGTCCCTTTTTTCCGGGCAACACCAGGCGGATTCATAAAGGATTCGATGATCCGCCTCAATTGGCTGAAAATGCCGATTCCGAGGAGCAGGCCATGACCCATTACCGTCGTGTTCGGGAGGAGATCCGGCAATATGTGGAGGGCTTTCCCGAGGGCCTTGGCGGGTAGACTTGAGAGGATAGCGTCCGGTTCAAAGAATGTCATCTATGCCTCCTGGATAGGGAACAGCCTGATGGCCTTCACCAAATTTGTGGCCGCATCCTTGACCGGCAGTTCTGCGATGCTTTCGGAAGACGTCCATTCGGTCGTGGACACCGGCAACCGGCTTCTTCTGCGCCTCGGCCAAAACCAAGCCAGAAGACCGGCGGATGAAAAAATCAGTATTCCCTAAGGTAAAAGGTGTGTTTGTTGAAGCGAAGCCCGAGAAAGAAACGATTCAAAATAATTTCGGCAAAATATGATTCAAATGGGCCGGTTGAGATGCACTAGGAAAACCATCACCGGCAGTAAGCAGACCCTGGTCCGCAAACTTCAGGATCTCTGTCGCACATGAGTCGGCTCCAGTAAACCCCACCTCTAAACGACCCCTGATACAAAACCCACAAAATTGTCGGATTTTTTACGGATCCGTCACACGGCTCGGCATTCCATCCTATCTGAAATGATATCAACTATATAAAATTATTACTAAAATTGTCTTAATCGCTTGGTATGCGATTTGCAAATCTCGACCCTAATCGCATTTGGAGACATCCATTCGCGGATTCCCCGGTAACGAATTGGATGTCGTCTCAAGAACCTAAACAAAGAAGCAGTGAATGCTGATCGGGCATCAATTTCTACGGCGTAATCGGAGAAACCAGAATGCATCCCAAGCTTGAAACGGCATCTTCAAAGAGATTTCCGATTTACCGGATCCATCGCAACGGCTGCCCATGGATAGTGACAATGATCGCGGTAATGGCGATCATCGTCGGTCCGGCCGCCGGGTATGGGGCGGAAGATATGTCCGGCATGCTGATGGCACGGATCGATGCGATATCGGGTATACAGCACCCGGCCATCAACGGCCGCTGGCTCCGTGGCTACTCTTCCCATCGCCCTACCGCTTTACCGGATCTTCTCAGGGCAAGCCTCGACGGCAATATCCAAGAGGTGAAAACATTATTAGAAGGCTGTGAAGATGTCGATGGGGTCGATCGATCCGGAAGGACGGCACTCATGGCTGCCGCCCATCAAGGCCATTTCATGATTGCAAAGATGTTGCTCGATGCCGGTGCCAGGGTGGACGCGGAGCGATGGAACGGCAAGACGGCCTTNTTTTCGGCGGCTAGGGAGGATCATCTCGAGATCGTCCAATTGCTGATCCATCGTGGGGCGGACATACGCCACAGGGATAAATTCCAACGGACGGCCCTGCATGCCGCTGCAGACGGGGGGGCTGTGGGAACCAGCGACTACTTCCTGTCACAGGGCCATCGGTTCGAGCCACAAGCTCCGATAACCAGACAGGTGTTTGTGGGCGCCGCGTCCAGGGGGCGTATCCCTGTCCTGAAAGTACTCCTCGNACAGGGCGTTTCACCGGACATGCGTGATGCTACCCAGCGTACCGCTGCCATCGAGGCGGCCCGCGGGTGTCACTTTAAAACACTCCGTTTTCTGGAGCGGCAAGGTGCGGACCTTACGATCACCACATCCCACGGGACCAACATTCTCATATCTGGGGCCCAATCCGGATGTCTGGAGATTGTGGCCTATGCCATGGACAAACGCCTGCCGATCGATGCGAAAGACACCCGCCACCGAACGGCGTTGAGCTGGGCTTCTGACAGGGGTTTTCCGGATGTGATATCCTTGTTGGCGGCCCATGGGGCCGATTTAGAAACCCGGGACTCCATGGGGCGTACACCGCTGATGCTTGCCGCTGCCAAGGGCTGTCTGGAATGCGTCAAACGCCTGATGGCGGCCGGCGCGGATGCGGATTCCGTCGATCACAGGGGCAACACCGCCTTTATGGCCTGCATCCACGCCGGAAAGGCCGACGTGTTCGAATATTTTCTGGCCCGCGGCGCGAAGGTTAGCTGGAAAAACCTCAGGGACGGATCCACGCCGTTGATGGAGGCCAGTCGCAGTAACCGGCCGCAATTGGCCATGCGCCTCATTAACGCCGGCGCGGATGTGGAGGCCGCCTACGATCTGCCGACCCAGAGTCTGGATCTCATCCTGAATCAGCTCAGAAACACCAACGGTACCCACGCACATCGGTTACGCACCCATGGAATGACACCGCTGATGGAAGCGGCCCAGCAAGGCCATGCAACCATGGTTGCCCTTCTTGCGGACCACGGGGCGGACGTCAACGCCCATGACAAATACGGCAATAGCGCCATTATCCTGGCGGCACTGCACGGCCGTGGGGACATCATAAGGCTGCTGGTGGACAGGGGTGCCGATATCGATCATCAAAATCTACGTAGCCAAAGCGCCCTTCGCCTCGCAAAGCAGAACGGTCACACGGAATTGGCAATGTGGCTTCTGAACACCGGTGCGGACCCGTTGGTGATGGTCGAGTCGGTTTCCAAAGTCAAATCAAGACGCGTCCGGGACAAAAAGAAGTACTATCATTAGGTACGGCAGTGATTCGGAGACGGGTTGGATCCTTCATCGGCGGAACGGTCGCCGGAAGAACGGCGGCCCTTATGTTGAGCGTTTCTCGACATTGTTTTCATACGATTTTTTGATCCTGGAGAATCCGGGAATAAGGGTTTTGGTACTCTTTACCCCTGCCAGCTGACCGATATTCTCATGGACGAAGAGAGAGATGACTTCGGCGTCCGAACTCAGTAAGTCCCGTGCAAGTTCAATCTTGACCAAAAGGTCCACATCCCCGTGGACCGAGTGAACCTCTTTTACTTCCTCGAGAGCATACAGCTTTTCAACCAGTTTGTATTCCCGCTTCGCCTGGACATGCATAAGTACGAATGCCGTGATCTCTCTTTTCATTTCAGGGTAATCCGCACTGTTCAATTCGGCCATTTTATTTCGAAACGCCTCCATTTCTGTGGGGATAATGTTATCGATACCGATGCCGAACCGACGTTGCCCGATGGTGCTCCATTGATAATAGGTCATATAGGCATACAGATCGGCAACCGTCCGCTTGGGAAAAGAATCGATCAAACGGGCTTGCTGAATCATGGCACACAGGGGACGATATATTGTTTTATACCAGTCCCGGGCCGCCTCTGCAAAGCTGAGTTCCGCATCAGCGGTGGTCTGTTGAAGATATCGATGGTGCCGGTGAATCTGCTCGAGCAGCCTGTCATACTGGCCCGCCTCTGAAAGATGGATGTCGGCGGTGAGCTGCGTGTGATCGAGGAATTCCGACCGTTCATAGTAGATTAGGTTTCTATGGGTCTTTTTGGAAGGAGCAAGTTCAACGATACGGGCCAGAATCTCGTCATGACCCAGTTCCTTGGCCGCCGCAATCCGGTGATTTCCATCCAGTACGTAATAGGCGTCTTTTATCTGGTAGAGCTTCACAGGGCCCAGATTCTTTCCCATGCGCATGGCTTCCCGAATGCTGTTGAGCCGCTCCGAAGGCATGGGATGGGTGATTCGGAATCGGTTGTCAAAATCTTGATATCGTCCGATACTGCCTGCGATCCGATCGAGAGGCACCGTTCGTATTCCGCGATCTTTGGGTGCGTAGGCATCCATCTCTCTTTGACAGGCTTCGAAGCATTCGGCCTGTTGCGACGACGCCGGTGGCTTGCTGTATGTGAAGAACCTTTTAAACATCCGATGAATCTTCCGTCTCCAACAGATAAAATCCGTATGTATTAATCACCCGGGTATTGTTTTCAATGGAGATTCTTTCGGAGGGCTCTGAAAAATTTCGATGGATATGTCCATGGAGAAAATATTTCGGCTGGTATTTGGTGATCAGCCATCGAAAACACTCGAATCCCCTGTGGCACAGGTCCTCGCCGTCCTGTATATGACGGGGCGGCGCATGGGTGACGACCACATCGATCCCTTTTTCCCACCACAGCGTCAGGCGCAATTGCCTGAGACAGGACCGCATTTGTCTTTCGGTATATTGAAAGGGGCCGCCATTGTACCAGATCGAACCTTCCAGGCCCAGGAGTTTCAGACCGTGGATACGCATGATCCGACCGTGCAGATTGACGCAATTCTTGGGTGGGTTTCTTTTTAACCGGATGTCGTGGTTCCCGCAGACGTAGTACAGCGGTACCCCATAGATGTTCGCCAATGAGGTCAGATATTCCGGCGGGAGATCTCCACAAGAGAGGATAATATCAATGTCTTTAACCAGATCTTTTCCCCGGGCGTCCAGCAGTATCGGACTGATGACATCCGATATGGATAAGATTCTCACCCGGTCAAAGTGCCTTCAGGGCCTCGAGCGTGTGTTCGATGTCCGGCCGCACCGTATAGTCGGCGCTGATTTCCGCATAACGGATAACCCCCTCTTGGTCAATGATGAGCCGGGCCGGCATCGGGAGCGTCCAGGAGTCGTCCCCGTTGTGCTTGGGGACGTCGACGCCAAATTGTTTGTACAGCGCTACGAGATAATCAACCATCTGGTATTTGAGGCCGTAGGCTTCGGCAACCTGATTGCCCGGGTCCACGAGTAAGTCGAAGGTCAATCCCTTTTCGTCGATCATCGCTTGGCTGAGGTCTGCAATCTGGGGTGTGATGGCCACCAGCCGGGCTCCTGCCGCTTCAAAGTCCGACGTCGCCTTTCCGAGAGCATCCAGCTCCATGTTGCAGTACGGTCACCACTTACCCCGGTAGAAACTGAGAACGATGGGACCTTGGGATACCAGATCCGAAAGCCGAACCGTCTCTCCCCGCGTATTTTGGAGTGAAAAGTCAGGCGCCCGATCACCGATTTTCACGGTACGATCGAGAATGCCGGAATTCGCTAATTCTTCGGTCGCCCGGTGCATGGTCGCCACAGCATCTTGTGGCGCCTTTTCGACAAAACTTTTCTTATAAGCGTCCAATCGTTCCTGAAGTCCCATGGGTTCCCTCCATTCCGTTTAGATAGTTTCAATGAATGCCATAGAAGGTAATAGTGGGTCATGGCGTGTCAAATTTCATCGATAATGGAGAAAGGACAGATGTTTTCCTGACATTTAGTGAAGTTTTGGAGATAAATTCCGGGACACAACACTAGAAACCGCGGGCAGAATCTAATCTAGTTTGTTTAACCATTCATAAAATTGTAAAANAATTTTATATGGGCACCTGCGGTATCTGCAACATAGAATCTTCTCTGACTGCCGGACAACTCGGTGTATGTCGCCATTGCATCGCCCGTCATCCGGAAGATGCCGTTGCCAGGGCACTCCAATGTCATGGGGACTGTCGGGAATCGTTCGGACTACCGCGGACGCTACCAACGGCGCCGGATGGAATCCGGTGCCGCGTGTGCGTCAATGAATGCCGCATCCCCGACGGAGAATCCGGCTACTGCGGCATGCGGCGGAATCGAAAGGGAAAAATAGAGGGTGTTTCGAGCCGGCGCGGCCGAGCGTCCTGGTATCATGACCCGCTCCCCACAAACTGTGTCGGCGACTGGGTATGCGCTGGCGGCACCGGCAGCGGATATCCGGAGTTTGCCCATTGTCGGGGACCTGAGACCGGGTACCGAAATCTGGCTGTCTTCTTTCAGGCCTGCTCCATGGACTGTCTATTCTGCCAGAATTGGCATTTTATAGAGCACACCCATGGCGGGCGATATGTGACAATTGACGATCTGGTCGGCGCCGTGGACCCCCGGACGTCGTGCATCTGCTATTTTGGGGGGGATCCGTCCCCTCAACTGCCCTTTTCCATTCGTGCATCCCGGGCCGCCCTGGCGGCACGACCGGACGATATTCTGAGAATTTGCTGGGAGACCAACGGCACGATGCATCCCACCCTTTTGGATGACATCATGGATCTGGCCAGGGCATCCGGCGGCTGTGTCAAATTCGATTTAAAGGCTTGGCACGAACCGCTTCACATTGTTCTGACCGGTATCTCGAACCGTNGGACACTTGCGAATTTCAGGCGTGCCGGGCGCCGTATCCAGGAAAGGCCCTCACCGCCGGTGCTGATTGCCAATACGCTCCTTGTTCCGGGGTATATCGATGTCGAGGAGGTTCGGCGAATTGCCGAATTTGTTGCCTCGGTGGATCCGGATATCCCCTATAGCCTTTTGGCATTCCATCCTCAGTTTTGTATGCCGGATCTGCCCTTGACGCGCAGGGAAACTGCAGCCCGCTGCGCCCAGGCCGCAAGGGATGCCGGATTAACGCGGGTGCGCATTGGGAATCCTCATCTGCTGGTATAAACCAAGCATTTCGAGAAATGGCCGGGTTGCGCTATTATTCAAAATTGGTTTTTCCGAATCGTCGTTTATGGGGCAGCAATTATCCGGTGCTCCCGTATGTCCTTCATCGTTGATGCCGATTGCGTGATGCATCCGAAGCCCATTCATCGCCCCAGCTCTTTCCATAACATGTTGATCACCGGACCTCCCGGGATCGGTAAAACAACCCTCGTACGGAACCTGATAGAATTGCTCCATGCTTATCGCCCGGCGGGATTCTACACACGTGAAATTCGTGAGGAAGGTATACGGAAGGGTTTTGAACTGGTCGGCCTCCATGGGAAACGGGCGACTCTGGCCCACGTGACCATCCAGAGCCCCTATCGCGTCGGAAAATACGGAGTGGATGTTCCGGGCTTTGAACGATTTCTTGATGGGGTTCCGTTTTTTGCACCCGGATACGATTTGATCGTCTTAGATGAAATCGGCAAAATGGAATGCGCTTCCCGCGTCTTCATTGGGATCCTGGAAACGTTGTTGGATGGGCCCAGGCCTGTACTGTCGACCGTTGCGTTAAAGGGCAAGGGGACCATCGCAGCGGTGAAGCAGCGATCCGATGTGATTCTTCTCCCTATGAATCGAAGAAACCGAGGGCGAATGTTAAACGATGTCCTGAAACGCTTAAGCTGTTTTCTGCCGGCGTTACCCGAGAAAAAGAGACCCGCCTCGAGCGAATAGGAAGAGAATTTTTTGGGGGATAGAAACCATCAGACCACTTATGGGATGTCTGATTTATCCTATTTGATCCAAAATGCTGCGCACTTTATCGGAGAGTTCGTAAATACTAAAGGGCTTTTGAATGAAGCCTTTGCAACCTTTTTGCATGATGTTTTCCGCCTGCCCGTTGATGGCATACCCGCTGGACAGCATCACGCGCATGTCCGGCCGTATCTCACGAATATGTTCGAACGCTTTACTACCGTTCATGCCCGGCATAATCAAATCGAGAATGACCAGATCGATTTGGTTTCCCATGGCATGGACGGTCTGAATCGCCTCTTCACCGCCTCTGGCAATCAGGACCCGATAACCCAGTTTCTCCAACATGGCCTGGCCTACTTCGACGACCATGTCTTCGTCGTCGACCAGTAAAATCGTCTCCGAACCCTGTTTCAGTTCTTCTTCTGCCGGAAAATCGGTCAGCGCTTTCTTTTCGGACAAGGGCAGATACACTCGGAATGTAGCTCCGTGGCCTTCTTCGCTGTAAACGGTAACCATGCCGCCGTGGTTTTTGATGATCCCGTATGCCGATGCCAGACCCAATCCAGTTCCCCGGCTCTTTTGCTTCGTTGTGAAAAAGGGGTCAAATATTTGCTTGCGGATCATGTCATTCATACCGATGCCGGTATCGGTGACCGATATCTGGACATAATTACCCGGCTCTGCCTGATGAGACACGTAAAAGATATCGTCNAGGGTGACGATTTTCGTTTTCAGGTACAGATCGCCCCCGTCGGGCATGGCCTGCCATGCATTGATATACATGTTCAGAAGTACCTGTTCGAGCTGCCGTCGGTCGGCTTCTACAACCAGGTCGGAGTCGTGCAATTTGGTGTGGATACGGATTTCTTTCTTGGTTCGACCGAACATGGCGGCACTGTCCACCACCAATCCATTAATTTCGATGGGCGCTACTTCGTACTTGCCTCCTCGGGCAAAGCCCAAAAGCTGTTTGGTGAGATCCGTGGCGCTTCTGATGTAGTCCTCGATGGCACGAAGATGTTCCGAATGGGTGTGGGAGGGATCTATGTCGACAGCCATTAACGAAGATCTTCCCTGGATTCCCATCAACAGATTATTGAAGTCATGGGCAATGCCGCCGGCGAGTGTTCCCAGGGACTCCATCTTCTGAATGTACTGGAGCTGTTCATGGAGCTTACGATTCTCTGCGGCAGCCTTTTTTTCCGCGGTGATGTCCCGGAGGTGCTCAATGACCTGGACCAGGTTACCATTGTTATCGAGGATGGGATACGCGCGCACATCCAGCCAGACGTCCAGGGATTCCTCGTAACGCTCCACCGAAGCCGGCTTTTTGGTGCGATAGCATTCCGACGTGGCGCACCCCTTGCATTCTGTTGAGCGACCGATGAGTTCAAAGCAGCGTTTGCCGACCACTTCCTCATGGGTCATGTTCAGAAAACGATAGCCTGCCGCATTGTAGCGGATGATGCGATGCTGGTTATCCTGGATACCGATGATATCCGGAATGGCGTCTAATGTGGCCTCCAGGAGGCTGCTCGTCCGCTCCAGCTCCAGGGTGCGCTCTTTGACCATGTTTTCCAGGCGCGTCTGATAGTCGGTCAGGATTTGCTCGGCCCGTTTGCGGGAATCGATGTTGACATGACTTCCCACGATGCGAACCGGTCGACCCTCTTTATCCCAGGCGATCATTTTTCCCCGACCCAGGATCCAGTGCCACCCCCCTGATTTGCTGCGCAGGCGAAATTCCACCTGGTAGCTCTCGCTTTTGTTTTCGATGTGCCCCTGGATGACCTTTTGGGTCTTTTCCCGATCCTGAGGGTGGAGGAGACTGGCCCAGGTTTCATAACTGGCCGGCATCTCATCCGGTTCGTATCCGAGCATCGTAAAATACCGCGGGCTGAAGTAGGCCTTTCCGGTCGGAACATCCCAGGCCCAGACGCCGTCGCTGGTGGCTTCCAGGGCCAGTGCCAGCAGCTTCTCCCNTTCGTCGGGCAGAAGATCGCTGTCAGCTGTTGCTTTGCCCATCCCGTTTTCCGAATCGATCTTGTCCATGGCAGAATCGCGTCGTCCGAAACTAGAATGATCGCGTCGCGTTTTCAGATCTGTCAGCGGATGTCACATGGGTATGCTGCGATGAATCAGGAGGACCACCGGTGCCAGCAAGCTGAGAAGAAATAGAATTCCTTCGGTGGAGTTGACCGCGTCTTTCCAGCTGCGCCCCAGTCGTCGCATCTCGGTGGCCCTGACTAAAAAACCGATCCCCATGACGAGCCATAGGGTAAAAAAGAATGCGACTTGGGTTTGGATGTTCATGACAGATGCGTTCCGTATGCCATTCTCGGGCTATATGACCTGCTTTAAGGTTGGCGGGCGCGGTGCACTGGGTGAGGGGGCGTCGTTTAACATGGAAGGCAGACCGCTCAGCGCTTCCCGGATTTCCTTGGCCCCTTTTTCGTAAACCTGATAGGTTTCCAGATAGTCTTGTTTGGCTTCCTTCCCCGGAAATTTTCCTTCGGTTTTTTGCAAATAGGAAAACACCAGGTCCCGGATGGCCTGCCAACTGTCGCGACGGTTCTGGGTGTCCAGGGGTGTCAGCTGGTCCAGACGCGTCAGCACCTTTCGATGATGCCGGCCGGCAAAATATTTCATAAATAGCGTCATCAGAAGCAGCACCCCAAGGGCTGCAATTCCGGCGCCGATGCCGGCAAGCACGGGGATATCAAAACCAGCCAGGGGACCATACATGGTCAGCCTACCAACGACCGCCCCGGACAGCATCAGACTCAACAGGACACTGATAAACGAATACCGCCAAATGAATCGACGAACCCCCTTGCGATAGCTGACCAGGGCTTCCAGCAGGTGGGAGAGTCGTTCCCCATGGGTTTCAACAAATGTGGCCAGGTGGTCAAGGCGATGCCGCGGTGCTTCCAATACCGCTTTCTTGAGCTGATCCCGTTGGTTTTCAAGATGGGGAAGATAGCTGGTGTCCCGGTTGGAATCCGGATTCTCTTTCTCCGCGGCCCGGGGAGAATAGGTCAGATGAATCATCGGAATGTCTTTTCTTCCGGTGATCTGGGATAGGTTCCAGCAGAGAGTGCCATACACCCGGATCAGATCGATGACCGATGCGCATTCATCGATGCGGTTCAGCACGAACAACACGCGATCTTCGAAAGTCCGGGAGGGAAGTGTGTCGCGGAGGCTGATGTGGGCCTCCCGCACGGTACCGGCCTTGTGGGGATCGAAGAGAACCAGGATAAGATCCGCCAATTGGGCCAGGTCCCCCACAACGTCCTGATAGTTATATCCCCGATCTCTTTCTGTAATGCTATCGAGCATTCCAGGGGTATCGATGATCGCCAAGGTTTTCAAAAATGGTGAATTTACTTTCTTGAGCCGGAAATGGGCAGAAAAACTCTGGCCGTGCTTTTTTAGCATTTCAAAGGGGTATTCCGGGTCGTTCAGCAGAAATTTTCCGTCTCTCTCCTCGAGGGTTTGAATCCTCTCTTCCGATGGGGGTGAATCGGTGTGGGTAATCACGGTGAACGAATCGTCGGTGGGCGCCTGACCGGTAATCTGAATGTCAGCACCGAGAAATTCGTTGATCAAGGCGGATTTTCCGGATGAATAATTGCCCAGCACCAGCACCAGGGGCCGCCATTTGATGTTGGTTTCCAGGGGAACATCGCTGTACCCGTATCGCGTCGCGATCGGGGTCAGCTGATTGCCGACCATGGCCAGGAGTTCGTTACGCAACGAATTGATGTAATTGTCTCGATGCATGGCTCGTTATATCATCATCGAATAGGGTGTTTTTGGTCTCAATTTTACCTAAATGCCGTACCCTTAGTAAATCATAATAATCGGATATTTACAATATCAACGCATATCTAAAAGAGATTATTAGAAAAATAACTCTATAAAAACTCTTGATGCCGGAAATCGCCGATCCACGATGCGGGTCACATCCCGAATCATTTCGGTGCGTCCGCAAAGGTAAAAATCATACTCGCCGGCCGGGAGGTCTTCGGCCACGTATCCGGTGACTCGGCCCGGGAAAGCGCCGGGTACCGGTGATCCCGGCCCGGAGATGCAAGGTACATAGATACCGGCCGTCCTTTCAAAAACATCCGCATAATATCGCTCATCGGGGTTCCGAATCCCGTGGAGAAGGGTGAATCCGTTGCAGCCGGAAAGCCCCATGGAAACGAAGGGCGCGATGCCGGTACCTGTGGCAACGAACACGGGGTGCCTCGCGGAAGCTCGGTATAAAAAATATCCGATAGGGCCGAAAAATTGCAGCCTCTCTCCAGTCGGCATCGTCATCAGTCTCGGGGTGACCTCTCCGTCAGAGACATGACGGATACATAACCGGAGAGAATGCTCCCGGGGTGATGAGACCAGGGAATAATCCCGGCCGGTTTCTCCGGTCTGCAGATGTATTCGCTGTCCCGGAATGAAGTCGAATCCATCCGGCCGTGCCAACTCCAATTCAAAGGTTCGGTCGGTCAACCACCGTCGATGTCGGAGGACGGTCCGATAGGAGCGTGTCTGGGGAAGGGTTATTTTTTCCATGGAACATCTGCAACTCCCGTAAGAAAGTTGCAATAGCGTGCNAGGACGAAAAGGTAATCGGAGAGTCGATTCATGTATACCAAGACCGGCTGAAGCGGATTCGGATCCCCCATGGTATCGGCAAGCAGAACGATTTTGCGCTCCGCCCGGCGGCACACGGTCCGGGCCACATGGGCCCACGCAGCCGACACGTGACCTCCGGGCAGGATGAATCCGTTCAGCGGGGGAAGATCCGCCTCCATCCGATCGATTGCCGTTTCCAGGGCCTTCCATTCTTCTTCCGGAATTTCTTCCAACACATCCATGGTAGGTGATTCCGGCAATGTCGCCAGCCACGCTCCCAACCGAAAGAGCATCGATTGAATCTCTTCGATCTCTTTGCAGATCGCAGGCGGGTCATCCGGGGCGGTCGCGGCCAGCGCGCCCAGGACTGAATTTAGTTCATCCACATCGCCGTAGGCATCAATCCGTGGATTCCCTTTACTGATGCGCTCGCCACTAAAAAGGCTGGTCTTTCCGTGATCTCCGGTACCCGTATATATTTTCATGTTTTCCGTTGTCCCGTTTGCCCGCGTGCCGGGGCGTAGCTCCAATGGAGCGACTTGTGGGGTCGTAGTTCGAAGAACGTAGCCCCAAGACCGGTGGGCCGGTCTGCCCGTTTGCCCATGACTGGGTATTTGGTATTCGGTATTGGGTATTCGCTGCTAACTCTACCTTCAGTTAGTACCCAATACCCAATACCAAGGCCGCCAAAGGCGGACAAGCTTTCAGCCTTGAACTTTCAGCTCCGACTTCAATTCACGGCCGCATCCTGGCTGACATCGTCCGGCGGCACACAGACCGGCGGCTCCGGCTCCTTTCGGGGCCATGCGCGCAGAATGGCATGAACCAGGGTGGCCAGCGGAATGGCGAAGAATATCCCCCAAAACCCCCATAAGCCGCCGAACACGAGCACTGAGGTGATGATGGCGACCGGGTGCATGTTCACCACACCCGAGAGCAACAACGGTGCCAGCAGATTGCCGTCGAGTAGCTGTATGATGCCGTAGGCGACCAGCAGATAGAACAATTCGGGACTCCAGCCCCATTGGAAAAAGCCCATCAATGCTACCGGAATGACCGTTACCGTAACTCCGATATAGGGAACGATGACCGACAATCCCACGAGCAATCCGATGAGCATGGCGAATTTGAGCCCCAGCCCGTAGAAGACAATCCAGCTCGCGGCCCAGATAATCAGAATCTCCCAGAATTTGCCCCGGATATAGTTGCCGATCTGCAGATCGACTTCCTGCCATACCTGGGATGCCAGATCACGATTTTTCGGCAGATAACCGGTAACCCAGCCAACCAGCATGCCCTTGTCTTTGAGAAAGAAAAAGACCATCAACGGCATCAACACCAGGTAGACCAGGAAAATAATCAGTCCGCGTACCGAGGCCATGGAATAGGACAGAATTTTGTCACCTCCGCCGGCGATGGCCGTCTGCAGTGCCCGCACCATATCGTTTAGCTGTTCCCGAGAGACAAATTCCGGATAGCGCTCGGGAAGCATACTCAGAAGGGATTGCAGCCGTTTGAACATGTTCGGCAATTCAGAAATGGCTTCACCCAACTGGACGGACAGTTTGGGCAACAACGCAAAGAGCAGGACAAAAAGAAATGCCATAAAGGAAAGAAAAACGATCAGAACAGCGACCAGTCGCGGTGTGCCCCGACGCTCGAAAAAACCGACCAATCCTTCCAGCATATAAGCAATGACCAGGCTGGCGAGAACCGGAGTGAGGGTACGACCGAACGCATAGATGATGAGTGCGCAGATAACCAGCAGAACGGCCAGGATGACCACCTGGGGATCTGAAAAANTTCGCCGGAACCAGTCTTTGATAATCTGCATGGGCTGGTTGAACCAAACGGTGGTGATGATCGTTTACAGCCTTGCCGGATAAACGGGCGTCTGTTCCACGATCTACAAGAGATGCCCGCTATCTAACGCTATCGTAATATTGCCCAATAAGGATATTTTTTCAAGTTCCCCTTCGGCCCGTGCCGGCTCGACAGCGTCTGGTATGGGGTTGCCGAACGGTGGCTCCGACGATCGGGCGGATGCATCATTTCCGTGGGTCTGCCGACGCCTTTCGGGCTGCGGGAACGATGCCCACGGTGCTGCCGCCGGTACCGTCCAGAAGCAGAATGCGGGTCAGGCAGGCGGGCAGTTCGTATTCATGGTGGGTGACATAAAGAATTTGCGTCGGTGTCTCCCCGCCGATGGTGTCGACAAGATCGATAATCACCCGGCGGTTGGCTGGGTCCAGCCCCTGGCAGGGTTCATCCAGGATTAAAAGCTCCGGATTCTTGACCATTGCCCGGGCGATCAAAACNAGCCGTTTTTCTCCATAGGACAACCGGTTAAATACCGCATCGGCTTTTTCTTCCATCCCCAGAAAGGTTAGCCAGTCGATTGCGGTATTTGCCTGTGTTGTTGTCACCGATCGGTAGAGCCCCACCGAATCGAAAAAACCGGATTGCGCTACATCCCTTGCGCTAAAGGGCCGATTGAAGCGAAACTGGAATTCGGAAGAAACCAGCCCAATGCGCGACTTGATATCCCAGATGCTTTCCCCGCTGCCCCGCCGGTGTCCGAAAAGTAAAATATGATTGGCGTAAGCCTGGAGATGATCTCCTGAAATTAGGCTTAGCAAGGTCGTTTTCCCCGCGCCGTTGGGTCCCAAAACCCCCCAGTGTTCCCCGGCGTGGACAGACCAGTTGAGCCGGTTCAAAATGGTTCGACCGCCGTACCTTACGGTCACGTCGATCATCTCTATTACAGGGGGGCTGCTTTCGCGGTACGGCTGCTCCTGGCGGGCGGNCGGTATTGGAAACAGCGTTGGCCGATGGACTCCGGTCCCTGGGCTGTCGGTTTCCCCCGGCCGGCGCCCCGGCTTTTGGTACAGCTCTGAAAGGGTGTGTTCGGTCAACACTCTCTCTCTGGAGCCCCGGGCTGCCAGGCGCCCGTCTTTCAGGCAGAGCACGTGGGAGATGGCATCCGGCAGGAGCTGAAACCGATGGGTCACCAGAATGATCTGGCGCCCCATGCGGACCAGTTCGCCTAGGATGTGGCGGAAACGATTTCGTGTGTCGGCGTCTACCCCTTCAAAAGGCTCGTCCAGAACCAAAAGACCTTCCGACCGCATCACGGCCCCGGCCAGCAATACGCGCCGGATTTCGCCGGTGGATAACTTCCGGACCTCCTGATCCATCAGAGGCTCCAGGTCGAGAAGCGTTATCAGCNCGGGCGGGGGAACACGTTGCCGGTTCGCCTCTGTGTTCAGAAGCGCTATCGCTCGTAACGGTTGATCGGCGCCGTTACTGAATGATCTTGTGGTTTCAGCCCTTTCTGCCGCGGTTAGCCAGCGTTCCTGCAGTTCGAGGGAAAGGTAGCCGATGCGGCGCACATCGGCGGCCGGTCCGTGTCGAAATACCCGGCCTTCGGAATAGGGGGTGCGCCCGACCAGGATCCCGGTCAGGGCGGTTTTCCCGGCACCGTTGGGCCCCAGAACGGCCCAGTGCTCGCCGTATCGGATCCGCCAACTGGTGTTTGGAAGAAAGGCCCGGTCGCGAAGTCGAAGGGTCACGTTTTCCAGGGTGATCAACGGGGATCCCGGCTCGGCGTCGTGGGACATCATGGTCGTTATCCGGATTTTACCCGGGACTCCACGAGTATTTCAGAATGCAGCGTGCGATGTACGGGACACCTGTCGGCGATCTGGNCCAGCCGGGTGATTTGCTTGTCGTCGAGAGGACCGATGAACTCCAGTTCCCTGTCGATGCGATCGATTTTTCCCTTCTCGGTTTTACAGGTGTCACAATCCTCGGCGTCAATTTTTTCATGCGTTAACCGGACCATCACCGATTCCAGTGGCCACTCTTTTCGATCGGCATACATGCGAAGGGTGATCGCGGTGCATGCTCCGAGGCCGGAGAGGAGATATTCATAGGGCGACGGCCCCTGATCGGTTCCCCCCATGGTTTCGGGCTCATCCGCAATCAGATTGTGGTCTCCGGCCAGGATTTCCGTCGTGTATCGGCTTTTGTCGATCCGGGTGACCACTTCCCCATGGGCTCCTTCGGTGTCCTCGTGGTCCTTTGGCTTGTGTTCGATGTACTTTGAGGCCCACTCGGCGATCACGGCCCCCACATAGCGGGAATCCTCCGGATCGCTCATGAGGTGGTCGGCCCGATCCAGGGAAATAAAACTCTTCGGATGCTTGGCCGTCTTGAATATGCGGGCTGCGTTATCGATATCGACGATGGTATCCACCGGTGAATGAAGGACCAGCAGAGCCCGTTTCAGATTTCGGATGCTATTATCGATCCGGGCGTCCTGGAGATCGTCCAGGAACTGTTTTCGGATTTTAAACGGACGGCCGTCCAGCAGGATCTCGGCCTCACCCCGGGCCTGTATGGTCTCCATGGTATCCCCGAGGACATGTTTGACATGTTTCGGGTCGGCCGGTGAGCCGATGGTTGCCACGGCATTCGCAGACGGAATGTCCAGAGCGGCCTGGAGGGATGCCGTGCCGCCAAAGGAGTGGCCAATGAGTATTTTCGGGGCCTGATACGTCGCAGATAGAAACTCCGCTGCCGCCACGAGATCCGCAACGTTGGACGAAAAACTCGTCGATGAAAAATCGCCTTCGCTGTCTCCCAGACCGGTAAAATCAAATCGCATCACGGCAATACCCTTGCGGGACAGGGCCCGACTGATGTTGGCCACTGCCTTGGTGTTTTTGGTGCAGGTAAAGCAGTGGGCAAAGACGGCAAACGCCCGCGGGCGTGCGTCAATCGGAAAATCGATTTGGGCGGATAACTCTTCACCGGAAGTATTTGGAAATGTCAGTCGCTCGAGCTTCATATCAACCAGAATCTCCCTTCATCCGAAAATTCCATGGCATTTTTCCATTGATCAACGTTTGGTTGTCTTTCCATCCGGTTATCTATTCGAATGGCTTTGTCAATGGATCCTCTTTTTCTACTTTTTTAAGGGAACTGGCATCCACACCAAAAAAATCCACTGCCAAGATCGACTCGCACATCTTTTGGATGCGTTGGACCACCTTCTGGTGTTCGGGGTGGCGTTGATACCTTCCCAGGGCCTCTTCATTAGCCAACAGGGCAATCAACGCAAAGTCGTATGAACGCTCCGAGCGGATGACATCCCGGCCAAACTCATAGCTGTGAATCTCGATGATGTGATTGGGTAGATCGTCCAACGCTGTTTCAAGTTGTTCAATGTCGGTATCGGTAACATCGGACTTGAATTTCATGAGCACGACATGATTCAGCATATGCCACTCCCTTCGTCGTTGAGGTTCTACTGCGCTTGGATCCGATGGGTTCCCCCCACAAATTCTAACAAGCTTGGGACAGGTTGAGAATACGCAATCCGAAGATTCGAAACAATAATAATCTGGCCATGCCTGATGCTCTGTCTGAGGGAACTTATTTCCTGTAGGCAACGATCCGCAGGTCGATGGAAATCAGGTCAAACACCACGTGCTTGCCAAGGAAGTCGAAAAAGCGGCTCGAACCGTAACNTACGCCCCAACGGGTTCTGTCGATATCAAAATGGGCTTCCGCANTGATACTGTTGTCGTCTGCTGATGTCACGGTTGCCATGAACTCGATTTCCGCACGGGCCCCCCGCACCTCAAGATCCCCCTGAACGACAAAATTGGGCATGGTGAGCGTCGGTGACGGCACCAGGGTGCCGGCTGTGATGGAGAATACCGCTTCTGGAAACAGGCTGGAGAGGAAGAAATCGTCCGATTCAAGATGGGCGATGAGCACCGGATACAGCTCATCCNCGGCCAGGTCCGTATTCTGGATGGAGGTCATGTCAATCTCGAAACGGCCGGTGATCGATTCGGGGGTCAGTGTCGCCTCGCCGCCGGCAAGCTTGAGGGTTCCAAAATGTTTGCCGTTCGGATTTCGGCCCGTCCACCCGATAACGCTCTCGGACACATCCACCCGGTAGGTACCGGCTACCAGGGAGGGGGTGTCGCCAAAGCCGGTTGCCGGGGCTGGATCGCTCCCTTCGGTGGGAAACCCTGCGGAGGCCCATTCGGCAAGACCGCCTTCGAGCACCCGGACGTTGGAGTACCCGGCTGCGATGAGCTTGTCGGCAGCCGTTCGTGCATCCCAGGACCTGTCTCGTGACCCGTACACGACAATCTCCTGCGTCTGGTCGCGGGTCTGTTCGGAGATCTGATCCAGAAACGTGACTTCATAGACACAGGCATTGACGGCTTCTGGAATANGGACGGTCTGATAGTGTTCCTCCGGCAAGNTGTGAACGACCAGCAGGGCTTCGTCTGCATCCAGTCTCCGTTTCAGTTCCCGGGCGGATATCCATCTGTAATCGGTTTGATTCATGTCTACCCCCTTTCGGCTGCGGAGGACGCGCACGTCCGTGCGCATCCCCGGATCCGTGTTTTGTGTTCGACAATATGACAACCCATAGTAGGCATCGACCATCAGGCGGGCAAGCTGTTCCGATCCGTGCATGAACGTTTCCAGTGGAGTGATTACTCCGCAGCCCCATGTCAGGTTCTCGAACGGTAGTGCGACTCCATCACCAGCAGCACCGGCCACTTGACTCAGCCTGAATCGGCCCAATATTTGATTCACACTTCAGATATAGTAATCGGGGTAGTAAATGCCATCGCCGTTTACGTTAGCGGGTACATCGAGAATGAAACCATGCCAAGACATCAAATAGCCATAGACGACCGGATCGACTACCTCTCCATATTGGACGAACAAGGGAATTTGGATGCTCCCCTGGAGCCTCGGTTGGATAATGCGTTTCTGCTTAAGCTCTATCGGGGTATGCTTCTCGGGCGCCGTTTTGATGAGAGGCTTCTCAATCTCCAGCGACAGGGTCGGATTGGTACGTTCCCGCCCATCTCCGGCCAGGAAGCCGCCCATGTCGGACCGGTTTCCGTGCTAAAGCCCTCGGACTGGATGGTTCCGGCCTTCCGTGAGACCGCCGCCGAGCTCTGGCGCGGGCGATCCATGGAGAGCGTGATTATCGCCAATTCCGGGTATGGTGAGGCGGCTGCCATGGGGGATCCCGGAAATAATCTACCCATGTCGGTTCCGGTGGGATCTCAAATGCTTCATGCGGTGGGTTTGGCATGGGCCGCCCGCTATCGTGGCCGGGACGATGTCGTGATGACATTTTTTGGAGACGGGGCGACCTCGGAGGGTGATTTTCATGAAGCCATGAACTTTGCCGGTGTATTTCAAACCCCGCTTATCTTTGTTTGTCAGAACAATCAATGGGCCATTTCCATCCCGAGATCCAAACAGACCCGATCCTCCACGATCGCACAGAAAGCGATTGCCTATGGGATGCCGGGGATTCAGGTTGACGGTAATGATATGCTGGCAATGGTTGTCGCCGCCACCGAGGCGGTCTCGCGTGCGCGGGCCGGGGAAGGCCCGACCCTGNTCGAGGCGGTGACCTATCGTATGTCCGTCCATACCTCGGCCGATGATCCCAAACGATACCGCTCCGATGAGGAAGTCGACGCCTGGCGTGGGCGAGATCCCATCACCCGGTTAAAAAAATATTCGGGATTATGCACCATTTTAAGGGTATTCTCACGCAATGGTCTGAGTATGTAGGACCCTAAAGCCATTGTTTGCAGTTTTCCGAAGTTGGC
>Ga0049113_10000065_pt1 | contig 25066 bp, 20 predicted proteins | sample WorMettanBELIZE1_FD_55214 | JGI IMG/M metagenome (GOLD analysis project Ga0049113, IMG submission 55214) | Marine gutless worms symbiont microbial communities from Max Planck institute for Marine Microbiology, Germany - Olavius tantulus BELIZE.1 | ecosystem: Host-associated > Annelida >... | reverse complement strand
TCATTGTTACGAAAACCCGAACGATCGATCCGCGAAAATCGTAACTGGAAATCGTTAAGGGAGGACTAAGATGAGTGGAATAGGGAAGGTGTTTCGGATGGCTAAGGTGCCTGCGAAGAGGAACCAAATCGATATGCGTTACTCCAAAGAGGATGGGATGTGGTATCCGTCACAGCCAGCCCCGCTGGCGTCGGGGATGAAGACATCCTTTGAATCGGCAGCCCTATATGGCTCCACACCCACTCAATCCTGTGGGAAGGGAAAGGATATCTTCGTTATCATCTGCGACAATGATGAGAATACCAGCTCGATTAATGATGAGAAAGCTGAAGGTGACCGAAGAAATTCTGAAAGTCAAGGACCTATAATCCTTATTCTCGACGTGGATTCCGTTCAGGATCCGTCCGGCAATCATACGGAGGTTGAATCCTCTCCTAAACCACCGACCGACGTCTACGACCCACTTTCAGCCGAACGGTCTGTACCGATGGAATGGATCCAAAAAGATCATGGTTGACAATTCTNGCCCGTGCAGCGGCAGAATGGAATACGTCAGGTGCCGTGATGCCCGCTGCCAGATCCCCGATCCGATGCCTTCCTCTAAGTCCGGGGTTCGGATTTTGTCACTGCGAGCTGAACCGCAAGATGGTATGCTGAAGCCTGCTCGCTGGAAGGTTTTGGCACATGCCCGCATCGGCTACTGCAAATCCATGCAGGCCATCTTCCCCTCTATCCGATGCGGATGGTCCCGATATCGTCTTACGGGCTCCGGCGAATCTTCCAGATCTCGCAGTGGCAAAACCTGAGCCNCGGACCTCTCCTATGTCAACAAGAGATCAAGAGGTTGCTCAGCGTGTTTGGGAGTTCGCTTGCCTTTCCCATTTATCTAAAAGCGCATCATATCGATCGGCCTGCCGCTCCCATCGTTTGAGCAACCGTTCCCATCGATCGGCCTGCTTTTCGGCCCGTTTCAGCTGAGCGTCATAAATTTTCAATTGCTTCGCAGATATCTTTAACTGTCTATCGGTTTCAACTATCTGGGCTTTTGTCCGGTTTTGGTCGTCCGAAAACCCGACTGAGGGCAACAGAAAGAGAACAAGGGCTAGTAGAGCAATCTTTTTCATATCCATCTCCTTTTTATGCATACCCGCCAATTTTTACCTCCGGTCATTCCGGCGAAGGCCGTGGTTCGACAAGCTCACCATCCTGAGCAACGTCGAAGGAGAATCCAGTGCATTTACAAATGGTTAAAAACCTGGATGCCGGATTTTATCCGCCTCTGGCGGGCAAGTCCNGCATGACACAATTGATAATCATCTGACAGCAATTGTGACACAGCCTCCTTCGCCGTAATGACGGGCGAATGTGTTTTTTGAAATTCTGAACTGGGTCTCGAAGGCTGTATAAGACTAAATAATTATTTAAAGGGTTTTGGAGAATTAAATAACGGTAGAAGAGGTTTCAAAATCTTCGATTATGCTCAAGATCGAGGCGGCCGGGAGGGCTCAACCGGAGGAATATATGGAATATTTCGAGGATTGAGCGATTCCGGCCAACAAAGATATTGGGCATGAGGGGTGGTTTTGAAACCTCTTCTAGTCTTTGACATAGTACCCATACTCTTTCGCATTAACATTATGGCGCTTTTCCCAGCCGAGAGTGGAAGACGGCGTCGGACCGTAATTGTGGCCCGGCCAGACGACGGTATCGTCCGGGAGGTGCATCAGGCTTCGGATAGATTGACCCAGCGTGGGGCGATGCCCTCCGGGCAGGTCGGTGCGACCGCTGTCGCCCACGAACAGGGTGTCGCCCGTAAAAAGATTCCCCTCGGCATAAAGGCACATGCCGCCGGGTGTGTGTCCCGGGGTGTGAATGATGTCGAAAGTAATCTCCCCAAGCTCGATCGTTTTTTCATCTTTTATAAAAACATCGGCCCCCGGAAATCGATNCCGATCCAGTTCATGGATGACAATGGTCGCACCGGTCAGCTTCTTCAAGCTGTCATTACCGGCGGTATGATCCCCGTGACCGTGGGTGTTGACGATCATGACGATGTTCAGATCTTCTTTTTCAGCCTCAGTCACAATAAACCTGGCATCGGACGCCGGATCGATCACCATGGCCTTTCGGGTGGTTTCACATCCGACGATGTACGAAAAATTATCCATGTATCCAATTTCGAGTTGTTTGATGATCATTGATGTTCTCCTCATTTACGACTTTTTAGATATAGAAGACCGGTATTATCGTCTGGAGGGGGTTTGCCCATTCACGAATCCGGCTGGCAATAAGTACACTATCGTTCCGTCCCAGTTTACCTGTCACAGATTGAAAAAGGCCGGTGCGGCGCGTCGGGTCGAAGTCTTGGCGAAGAGCGATGCCCGGCCCTGCAAACCGGGAAATGCCTGTTGAGGGTAGGGCGGGGCATTGGTCTACGCCAAGGCTTCGCCCCAACACGCCGTACTCGCCCAAAGCGCCGCAGCGATATGTTATTTTTATCTATAAGATTCTTTGCGGTGACTAATCCTAAGAATGAGAACTGTATCGTCAAGAATTGAAAATATGATGCGGTAATTACCCACTCGAAGCTTTCTTAATCCTGAAAACTTACCGGTTAGCGAGGGATAGCTGTCAGGGTTATTCGCTAATTTATCTTCTATATTTGATAGGATCCTTTCAACTTGCTGTTTTTCTATTTTTTTTAGATCACGCCCAACCGATTTTTTGAATCTGATCTTAAACTTCAAGGTCTTTCCTTATCTTTTCAATGCTTACAACCGGATCAGAAGGATCGTGCAAACGGTCAAGCGCTATTTGCAGATCAGCTATTTCTGCAAGATACGCTTCTATGGCCTTTTGAATATGGAATGATTTTGGTCTTTCGGTTTCCTTGGCAATCTCAGACAGTTTTGCTGCAAGATCATCGCGGATGCGTACAGATATTGCTGTGCTCATACAACACCTCCAATGTATTATAATGTATTACGTCGTAATCCATTGAGGGGATTTTGGCAAGGGGAAATTACGTTACTGAAGTATAACTTAGATCTTCCCAATAGCTGAAACATTTACCATTAGTCCCGTCAGTTCAAGTCGGTTGACTCAATTGCGGCATACCGATAAACACGGTTTGTAGCCAACAATATTAGGGAGTGGTGTCGTTATGAAGAAAATACTGGTCACTGGCGCGACTGGATTCATCGGTATCGAAGTCTCCAAGCAGCTTGCGGCCCGAGGGTGGAATCCCCGGCTCATGGTGCGGCGTCCCTTGCGGGGCATTATGCTCAAGAATCTTCCTGCAGAAAACATGCAGGCGGATCTGCGCAGCCCCGGTAGTATCGAGCGTATCCTGGAGGGTGTCGAAGCGATCATTCACCTGGGTGCGCGGGCTGCGTTCGAACCCTACCCCCGACTGTATCCGTCCATCGTCCAGGGTTCACTGAATCTGATGCAGGCGGCCATCCGCTCCGGAGTGAAAAGCTTTATCTTCGGCGGAAGCCTGATGGTGTATCGGGACACACCGGAAGGGATCGACCAGGATACCCCGGCGGCTCCGGCTTCAGGATACGGCCAAGCCAAGCTGGAGGCGGAGCAACGCCTTCAGGAAACCGCTGCTGCCGCCGGCATGCGATTTGTGTCCCTCCGGCTACCCCATGTCTACGGCGCGCACAGTCTGCTTTTTGATCAGGTGCGTCATGGGCGGATTTTTTTCCCGGGCAAAGCCGACAACCCATTTGCCCACCTTCACATTGCGGACACGGCCAACGCGCTGATCCACGCGGCGGACAGCTATATGGAAGGGGTCTGGGTAATCGCGGACGACCAGCCCTGCACCTGGAATGAATTTTTTGAAACCGTCCAAACTTATTATCCGCGGCTCCGGGTGACCCATGTGCCGGAAAAGGTGTCCTACGCCGGTGCCCGCATTCTGGATGCGTTATATCCCATTGTCGGCCAGACCAACCCATATCCGAGCGGCGCCGTGTCCTGCTGGAATCTGTCTCTGCCGGTGAAACCCGGATCGTTCCGGGAGGTATGCGGATTCGATCCCGAGTTTCCATCCATTCACGACGGCATTCCGGCGGTGCTGGATGATTCCATTTCGTTTTACTGGTTGCCGTCTAACCTGGATCGCATGTAGAACCTATCACAAAAACGCTTCTAAGGGCCCATTGCGGTGTTTCGAGCCGACTTGGAATGGGTGCATGTCCTTTCGGCCGTGTACCGCTTTTTCGCTTGTCCCGCCANAGCCTGTAGAGTCAAGATCGACGGCGGATCGCCTCGCGCTTGTTGAACCCCTGACCCCAATTTTCTCTCTTTAGGTATCCGTATTGATGGGGATAGGACTATCTGTTATGTGTTTTAAGGACCAATCACGAGGAGTACTCGAGGCCTGACGATGATGGAAGAGATTCTAAACAATCCCTCGGTAGAGAAATACCTCGTTGAAATTCGAAGAGGGGAGACTCTCTGCAGGGAAGGGGAGGNCTCACAGGATCTTTTTATTCTGGTGGACGGTCATGTGGAAATCCTGAAAGGTCTTCAGCCGATCTCCGAAACCGGAGAAAAAGGGACTGTTTTTGGGGAGATCTCCTTTATTTTAGGATCCAAACGTACGGCCAGCGTTCGAGCGCGCACCGATGTGAAGGCCATCCGCATTCCCAAGGATAAAATAGATGATTTCCTGAAAGAATTTCCGGCCCTGGCCTGGCAGCTACTCCGATTGCTGGCCCGCCGGCTGGATGCCCGGACCCAGTCCCTGTTTGCCTTCAAATAGTTCTGCGACCAGATACCGGATGCCGTTGTCGCCACCGATCGGGATGAAAAGATCGTTTCGTGGAACCAGTCTGCGGAAATGCTTTTCGGTCGCACATGGGATCAGATGCATCAGCATGCCCTTGAGGAGCTCTACGAAAATCCTGACGCCATTGGTGAACTCACCAAGGAGCTCCGCGAGGGACATACCGTGAAGGAAAAGGTGCTGGATATAAGGCATTCCACGGGAGAAGTACGGCATGTCGCCACCAGCACCAGTGCCCTGTTTGATGGTATGGGGNATTTTGCCGGGCTGCTGTCCCTGAGCCGGGATGTCACGGATACCCAGGACCTGAAGCGCCGATACCGACGCTTCCGTTTCTGGATGTTTCCTTTGGTGATGGCCCTCTGTTTTGTAGCCCTGTTTGTATTGCTGGCTTCCCCTCACCTTAAGGATTCGTCCGCAATCATCGATATCAAACAACAAGCTCTGCGGGACCAGATGGCCAACGATGTGCTGTTATTGCAATCCCTCCTTCGAGACGATCTCACCAGGCGGGAAACCGCGGCAATGGATCAGCACATGCGGGAATTTTATCAGGTTCAGGAAAAGACACGAGGACCCTATACCGGCGTCCTATTGCTGGATCCCGATAAACGCGTGATCGCAGACTATCCTCTGGAATCCAAGGCTCGCACACCCGATGCACCCGGCACCAGTTACGGTGGAATCTCCTTCGAGAAAATCAAAGACTCCCCCCACTATGTGCTCATCACGTACCGGACGGACCAGAAACACCTTGGTGGCAAAAAGGGTCTTGAGGTTGCCTTCGAGGTGACCCGGGAGGATCAGCCGATCGGGTGGCTGGTCCTGCAAATGGATGTGGATCGTCTGGAGAATGAATTCAATGCAGACGAGAAGACGTTGAGGCTGTTCAAATTCTAAAGGCCCGCTTGGGACAGCGGGCCTTTAGTGTTGATCTGTTTTTTTTAAACTTGATTATTCCCCGCGGCTTGTTGGAGCGAGGCAGAAATCCCCCTCAGCAGGGCTGAAGGGATGGAAATCTTAGCTTTTCTTTCTAAAAGCGACATCGTCGCGTTTCATAAAATCGTTGCACGATTTTATTTTTCCTGCTCTCTGAGCTTGCACTCCTTGTCCCACTCCGGGCAGGCTTCTTCCATGGGGGTACTGTACATGAGCATGCATTCACCGCATTCCATGTCCACGTTCGGTACATCACCAAATTTATCCTTGATCTCTTCATCGGTCAGATGGTTGACGGCGCTGCAGCCGCATTTCGGGCAGGTCATGCTGATCCGGTAACGCTTCTTTGCCATTCTTCACCTCCGGTTTGACTCTGATAAGGGGTTCGTTCGCCAGTTTTTCTGTTTATCCAATTTTCAATATCTTGTCCAGGGTCTCTGAAGGTAAAATCTGTTCCTCCTCGGCCACCTCCCGAATGGTTCTCCCGGAAGCATAAGCCTTTTTCGCCAGCGCCGCTGCCTTGTCGTATCCGATGTGGGGCACNAGGCCAGTCACCAGGGCCAGGCTTTGTTCGATATATCCCTTGCAGGTGTCCGGATTGGCGTGAATTCCATCGATGCACTTCTCGNTTAAGACTTCGGCGGCGCTGGCCAGCAGGTCCACGGACTGGAGGAGATTATATGCGATGACCGGCATCATCACGTTCAGTTCAAAGTTGCCGGCCTGTCCGGACAGGGTAATCGTGGCATCGTTTCCCATCACCTGGGCCGCCACCTGCAGAACAGCCTCGGGTATGACCGGGTTGACCTTACCCGGCATAATCGAGGATCCGGGCTGTAGCGACGGCAGGGTAATCTCTCCAATACCACTCCGCGGTCCGGAGGACAGCCATCGGATATCGTTTGCGATTTTCGTCAGACTGACGGCAACGGATTTCAATGCACCGCTGATTTCGACGGCCGTATCCTTGGCGGCCTGTGCCTCAAAGTGGTTCAGGGCTTCTCGGAACACGAGGTGTGTGTGCTCTGAAATTTGTTCGCAGACTTTTCCGGCAAATTCCGGATGTGTGTTCAGACCCGTCCCTATGGCGGTACCTCCAATGGCCAGCTCGGCTAGCCGTGGATCGCCTGCCAAGATTCGTTCTATGCCCAGCTCTATCTGTCGCGCATAGCCGGAGAACTCCTGACCCAGGGTCATCGGCACTGCGTCCTGAAGATGGGTCCGCCCAAGTTTGGGGATGTCCGCAAATTCATCGGCCTTTGCCGACAGCGCGTTTTTCAGCCGTCCCAGGGCCGGCAATAGATGCTCGTGTATCCGCGTTCGCGCAGATAGGTGGATGACGCTGGGGATCACATCGTTGCTCGACTGCCCCATATTGATGTGATCGTTGGGATGGACCGGAGAACGTCCACCCTTCTTCCCGGTCAGGATCTCATTGGCCCGCGAAGCCAGGACCTCATTCATGTTCATGTTGGTGGAGGTTGCCGAACCGGTTTGGAAGACATCGACGACAAACTGATCGTCGAAGCGGCCTTCCTGGGTTTCGGTGGCCGCGGATTCGATGGCATCCGCCAGTTCAGCGTCTAATAGCCCCAGCGCTTTGTTCGCCGACGCAGCAGAGCGCTTTATGAGCGCCAGGGAATGGATAAAATGGGGCGGCATAAATAATCCGCTGATGGGGAAATTTTCCACCGCCCGCTGGGTCTGGGACCCGTAATAGGCGTCCTTCGGAACCTGCACCGTTCCCATGGAATCCTTTTCATCTCGAAATTCGGTCATTGGCGATGTCCTTTAACATGTACGGCTGGTGGTTATATGAATCCAGGTTGGCTGTCGGTGGTGAGCCGCTGTCTATCGTAGGATGCTCGGCATGCCCGGTCGATATGGACCGACGGCACCAGAATGTGTATCCTTTGGATTGAACGCGGCGATTCAGGTTCTATTCTGCGCGAATGCACGCCTAGTGTTCGGCTGCCATACTCGTCAGCCGGTAACATGAGGCGCCCGGAATATTTCTACTTAATTATATTAAAAACGAAACCGCAGGTCGTATCAGACGGCCGCGTTCTCTTTGAAATTATGGTCTTTGAATTGTGCGATCTCAAGACCCAATGCCACACATTGTTTACCTGCCAGACAGGCTTCGGCATCTTCGTCCGGCAGAAAATGTTTGACCGTGTAGTGGGCCTTTTCCAGGTAGATAACGATAGACTTTTCGGCCTCATCATATTCCACCCGAACGTCGATTCCACATTCACCAATTTCCGGATGCAGAGTTATGATTTTTTCGCAGAGCTCTTTTTTATCGAACATGGATTCCCCCCTATGACACCTGGTGAGCATGGCGTTCCGAATTAGGCAACGCCCCCGTGATCTCATGATTTGCTTTCCATCACAGAATCATGTGATCTGAACCTGAAACGCATCTTCCATTGGGTCTTTAAAGGGAACGGATATTTTTAGCAGTCCGTCCGCATAGCTGGCAATGGTTTCCTTGGCCTTCACCGGACAGCAAAATCCGAGTGTAGTGACATACTCGACATCGTCTCGGGGCGCAGAGATACTGAAACTCTCATCGGTCATTCGAAGATCAGTGCTTTCTTTGCTGACTCCCGGTATCGAAACCTCGAGGTTGAGGACCTGGTTTTCTTCATCAATATATGAACACACATCCGCAGAAACTTTTTTCGTGTCGTCTGCCATGATGATTTCCTCCATAAAATCGTTAACCGATTTTATTAAATCAGCTGCGCTGCATTGTTTCATGCTGATTTTGGTTTCAAATAATTGCTGAGGCTGAGAACCAATTCATTGCCCGAAGCCTTCAGGGATCCAGAGTGATTACATGTTCCTTTGATTATGAAGTTTGGACGGGCACAGGTATCTCAAACCTCTTAAACAATGATTTTAGAATAATACCCGAGGGATGAAATACAAGTTGGGTGCCGGTGCCGGCANGACATCCGCCGACAGCCGCAAAAATTTTTCCTGCTGGTGTTTCTTATCAAAACCACGGCGTATCAAGCACTTATCTTAAAAGGAATCAATGCCTTTAAATTCAGTAGTATGCAGTGCTTTTCCAATTGACATGGGGGCACTGGTTTCTTATCTTTTCGCAGCGCATTCCGAATGTCGCTTGCATATTCTCAAACAACCCAGCATGTAACTACAATTCATTCTCTCAGAAAGCGTCGATCGTTATTATGGAACGTCAGGTTCGATTCTCCAATGCATTCGGAGAAACCATCATAGGGACACTTCACGTTCCGGAGATATCATCCGACAGGGGTATTGTGCTGGGACACTGTTTCACGTGTTCCCGCCACACGGGCATTTTGAGAGAGATTGCAACATACCTGAGCAAAAACGGGTTCATGGCACTACGGTTCGATTTTTCAGGCAATGGTCAAAGTGAGGGCACCTTCGAACAATCGACCTATTCCAAACAAGTTTCTGAAATGTCAGCGGGTGCCGATGTTCTTGCAAAAGAAGGTGTTCAATGGATGGGACTGGCCGGTCATAGCCTGGGTGCCAGTGTTGCGGTGTTAACGGCCGCTCGCGAGGGACGCATTCGGGCGGTATGTGCCATCGCNGGTCGCTTGGCCGGTATGAGCCCATCCCACTTTCTAAACCGACAGCAAAAGGATGAGCTCACCCGAACCGGGCGGGTTCATTTTAACAGCCGTGGACGGGCGCTGGAACTGACTTCCAGTTTCTTTTCGGATGCCCGGAACTATAACCTTCCGGAGATCATTGCGGGGCTGAGAGCGCCCCTGTTAGTGGTCCACGGTGATCAAGACGATATTGTTCCGGTCACGGAAGCCCGCCGGACCAAGGAGGCCAATCCGGATCGGGTAGAACTGGCCGTCTTTGAAAACGCCGACCATATGTTCAGTGCAACGGATCTCAGAGAATCGACAGCGCAATACATTACCGCATGGTTTTCGGCGCAGTATGAGATGGCATCAATTTAGGGGATAAGAATGGAGCTTTCAGAAACGTTAAACGCCACATTTATAGATGCCCAATACCGGCGGTGGAAAGCAGACCCGGATTCGGTATCTCGAGACTGGCGATATTTTTTCGAAGGATTTGATATGGCCGCTACCGACGCCCCGGTAGCTGCTACAATTTGCGATGAGGAGCAGGCGCTGCGGCAGAGTCGTGTGGATGCCCTGATTTATCGTTACCGGGATATTGGTCATCTTCTGGCTTGCATGGACCCCCTGGCGGCGTGCCCCACCGATCACCCACTACTGAGCCTGGAGGAATTTGGTCTGTCCCTTGATGATCTGGACAGGGAGTTTTTTACACCGTCTCTTAGCGGAGGCGGTCGGGCCTCACTGAAGCAGATTATTCAAGCCCTTCGGGAAACTTACAGCCGGTCCATCGGGGTGGAATACATGCATCTTCAAGACCCGGATGAACGCAGCTGGCTCCAGGAACGAATGGAAGCTGATCGCAACAGGCCGCAGCTAAGCAACGAGGATAAACAGCGGATCCTGAGGAAGCTCACTGAGGCCGCCGTGTTCGAGAGCTTTTTAAACAAGAAGTACCTTGCAGTGACCCGGTTTTCGCTTGAAGGGGCCGATGCGGTCATCCCCATGCTTGATTTTCTCGTGGATCGTGTCTGCGAGTCGGGTACCCGGGAGATCGTTTTCGGCATGGCTCACAGGGGGCGCCTGAACGTCCAAGTCAATGTTCTCGGCAAAACCTATGAAGATATCTTCGGTGAGTTTGAGAGCTGTTACGATCCGGAAAATTTTATCGGAGCCGGAGACGTTAAATACCATCAGGGATTTATGACGGATACCACCAGTGCTTCCGGAAAACCCGTCCGTATGCTGCTGGTGAATAATCCGAGTCATCTCGAAGCGGTCAACCCGGTGGTGGAGGGNGTTGTCCGAGCGCGGCAGGACATCATCGGAGAAGACGGAAAAAACAGGGTCGTACCTATACTCCTGCACGGTGACTCGGCATTTGCCGGCCAGGGTGTGGTCGCCGAAACCCTGAACATGAGCCAACTTCAGGGCTACTCCACTGGGGGAACGATCCACATCATCATCAACAACCAGATCGGTTATACCACCCTTCCAGATGATGCGCGTTCGACCCGTTATGCCACCGACGTAGCAAAGATGCTCATGGTTCCCATCTTTCATGTCCATGGGGAAAATCCGGAAGCGGCGGTGCACGTGGCGCAGATTGCCGCAGACTACCGGATGACCTTTGGAAAGGATGTCGTCGTAGACCTGGTCTGCTACCGGCGCTACGGCCACAACGAGGGTGATGAGCCGTACTTTACCCAGCCCCAGATGTATGATCGCATCCGCAAACGGGTATCGCTTCATTGGATGTATGGGGAACAGCTTCTTGACGCAAAGGTCATCGACAACGCCGAACTGGATGAAGCCGAGGAGACCATCTCAACAGCTCTAGACGCCGCCTATTCGGCAGTCCACGGTAGTAAGTGCCCGTTTCCCGAGGTTCCGTTTTACGAAGCCTGGGACGGATATGTCAGTCGGTTTACCCATGATCCCGTGGACACCACCGTCGCTAAAGAGCAGCTGCTTGCCATCGCCCGCCGTTTGTTGGCGACGCCGGAGAAATTTACCTTACATCCGAAACTCAAAGGCGTACTGAACAAGCGGTTGGACAGTCTGGAGCAGGGAAAAGGGATTGATTGGGCCAACGGAGAAGCGCTGGCATTTGGTTCACTGCTGATGGAAGGCTATCCCATCCGTTTAAGCGGCCAGGACAGTCAACGGGGGACATTCAGCCAACGCCACAGCGTCCTAACGGATCGGGAAACCGGGGAGCCATGGACGCCCCTCAACCTTCTAAACGACGAGCAGGCGCCGTTCATGGTGTACAACAGTCTTCTGGCGGAATTCAGCGTCCTTGGTTTTGAATACGGTTACACGTTGGCAAGGCCGGAAGCCCTGGTGATGTGGGAGGCCCAGTTCGGCGATTTCGTCAACAATGCGCAATCGGTCATCGATCTCTTTATCGCCAGCGGTGAGGAAAAATGGCAGCGCCTGAGCGGACTGGTCCTTCTGCTGCCCCACGGGTGGGAGGGCATGGGACCGGAGCATTCCAGTGCGCGTCTCGAACGATTTTTGCAGCTCTGCGCGGGGAACAACATGATTGTGACGTATCCCACGACACCGGCACAGTATTTTCATCTCTTAAGACGCCAGGTAAAGGCAAATTACCGTAAGCCGCTAATTGTCATGACACCCAAGAGCCTTTTAAGGAACCCGGCTGCTGTATCGAAATTGTCCGATTTCACGGATCATCCGTTCCAGGAAGTACTCCCGGATCCGGATGCGGCAAAATCGGCCACCCGTGTTCTGTTCTGCAGCGGAAAGATTTACTACGAATTAATTAAGCGCCGGGATGAATTAAGACAAAAACGGACGGCCATCATCCGGGTGGAGCAATTCTATCCATTTGCCGAGGATCAGCTAAAGGCGATCGTGAAGCACTACAACAAGGCCAACCAGTGGTGTTGGGTCCAGGAGGAGCCGGAGAACATGGGCGCCTGGTGGTTCATGCGATCGCGCCTGGAAGCGGTTGTTGGAAAACCGATAATATACATCGGGCGAAAACCGGCCGCCAGCCCGGCAACAGGATTTCCACCCCTGTACCGGCAACAGCAGCTGGCGATTGCGGATGAAGCTGTAGGAAAATTAAAAAATTAATTTTCGAAATCACAAATCACCCGTTCGACTCGCTTCGCTCGCTCAGGGCAAGCCAAATTACAAATTTCAAATAACAAACAAAAAACAAAATACTAAACGCAAAAAACCACACACCAAACACAAAAAACCATTTAACCAATCCCTGGAGTGATCATGCTGATTGACGTTAAAATCCCAAGCGTAGGAGAATCGGTGGCCGAAGCGATTCTGGCCGAGTGGTACAAACAGGACGGCGATGTCGTCCAGAAGGACGACCCGCTGTTTGTCATCGAAACCGACAAGGTCACCCTGGAGGTGGTCGCAGAAGCCGGTGGTGTTCTAAAGATCACGGTGCCGGAGGGAGAGNCGGTTCTCATCGGTGCGGTGGTGGGCACCATCGATACCGAAGGGGCACCCGCTGAAGCGGCGCCGGCCCCGGCCGCCGCACCGGAGACTCCTGAACCGGAAGCACCGCCGGCCCCGGAACCGGTTCCCGAAGCTCCCGCACCCGTGCCCGCCCATGCCGGCGCTCCTGAGCCGGAACCACCGGCACCGGCACCATCTGTGACGGATCGACCATTGTCTCCTTCGGTTCGGCGGCTGGTTGNGGAAAAGGGGATCGATGTGGGAAGAATTTCCGGTACCGGTCCTGGAGGGCGCATCACCAAGGGTGACGTGATGCTCTATCTCGAGCAGGCCGGTGCCGCTCCGTCGGCCGAGACTGCGGCTATGCCGCCGCCTGTGCCGGCGGCACCGGCGGCCCCTGTCGAAGATGCGGTGGTGCGAAAACCCATGACGCCGATCCGCCAGCGCATCGCCGCCCGTCTGCTGGAGGCCAAGCAGAACACCGCCATGCTGACCACGTTCAACGAGATTGACATGAGCCGGGTGATGGCCGTTCGGGCTGCCTACAAGGAAGCGTTTCAAAAAAAGTACGGCATTTCCCTTGGGTTCATGTCTTTTTTTATCAAAGCGACAGTAGAAGCGCTAAAGGAATTTCCGGCAATCAACGCCTACATAGAAGACAAAGATATTGTGTACCATAACTACTATAATATCGGGGTGGCCATCGGTGGAGGCAAAGGGCTGGTGGTTCCGGTGATCCGAAATGCGGAGANGCTCAGTTTTGCCGCGCTGGAACAGGCCATTGTCGATTTTGTGGAGAAGATCAAAGACAACAGATTGGAGCTGTCTGACCTTGAAGGGGGTACGTTTACGATCACCAACGGTGGGGTGTTCGGCTCTCTGCTGAGCACACCGATCCTGAATACGCCCCAGAGCGGGATCCTGGGCATGCACAAGATCGAAAAAAGACCTGTCGTGGTCGACGATGAGATCGTGATACGACCGATGATGTATGTGGCCCTGAGCTACGATCACCGGATCGTCGATGGAAGAGAGGCGGTGACCTGCCTGCGGCGGATGAAGGAATTCTTAGAAGATCCGGAACGCATGTTATTGGAGATCTAATNATGGCAACCAAAGAAAAGTTCGACCTGATTATTGTCGGGGCCGGCCCGGGAGGATACGTTGCGGCGGTAAGAGCCGCCCAACTCGGCCTGAAAACCGCGTGTATCGAAAAGGAAGAGCGGCTCGGCGGAGTGTGTCTCAATGTGGGCTGCATCCCGAGCAAGGCGTTGCTCGATTCCAGCGAGTATTACCACCTGGCAAAGGACAAGTTCGCCGAATACGGCATCAAGACCGGTCGCGTGACTCTGGATCTTGCGACGATGATGGCCCGCAAGGACCAGGTTGTCCAGGAACTGACAGAGAATGTCCGAAAGCTTCTGGAAGGCAATAAAATTCAAATTATTCACGGAACCGCCAAACTGGCTGGACCGGACCGGGTGGAAGTGACTCCGGGCAGCCGGAAGAAAAAAGCCGATACCTACCAGGCAAATGCGATCCTTCTGGCCACGGGAAGTGCGCCAATCGACGTGCCGGGAATGGCATTCAATGGAAAAGAAATTGTCAGCTCCACCGGCGCTCTCGACTTCGATGAGGTCCCCAAGCACCTGGGAATTGTCGGCGGAGGCTACATCGGGCTGGAACTGGGTTCGGTCTGGATGCGCCTGGGCGCCAAGGTCACCGTCATTGAAATGCTGCCAAAAATTGCCATGACACTGGATGGCCAGGTCGGCAGAAGCCTGGAGCGTATTCTCAAGCAGCAGGGCATGGAATTCCGGGTGAACACCAAGGTTACCCAGGCCAAGGTATCCCGCAAAAAAGTCCAGGTGACCCTGGAAGGCAAAGAAACCGAAAAAGCGTCTTTTGATAAGCTTCTGGTAGCCGTAGGGCGTCGACCCTTATCCGCGGATCTCAATCTGGATGCGGTTGGCGTTCAGACCGACGAGCGGACCGGGCATGTCATGGTCGATGAGGTATACCGGACCAGTGTGCCTTCTGTTTACGCCATCGGTGACCTCATTCCGGGGCCGGCGCTGGCCCACAAGGCATCCGCGGAAGGTATCGNCGCCGTTGAAAACATGGCCGGTATCCCCGGGGAAGTAAACTATGATGCCGTCCCGGCGGTGATCTACACGTTTCCTGAAGTCGCCAGTGTCGGCTTGACCGAAGAACAGGTCAAGGAGCGGGGCATCCCCTATTGTGTGGGGAGCTACCCCTTTTCCGGAGCGGGTCGTGCCCGGTGCATGGGGCAGACCGAAGGTTTCGTGAAGCTGATATCCCACAGCAAGACCGATCGTATTCTCGGTGTGCATATCATCGGGGCCCGGGCGGCGGACATGATTCCCGAAGGCGTGCTCGCCCTTGAATTCGGCGCGAGCAGCGAAGATATCGCCCGGACCGTTCACGGACATCCGACGTTTTCCGAGGCCCTCATGGAAGCGGCCATGGCTGTGCGGAAGTGTTCGATTTATAGTTCGTGATGCCAGGCCATCCGAGAATTCGCCTTCGGTGCGAACGGGTGAAATGCGTGCGAAATCGCCGCAGAGTAAGCGGTTAGCCGGTGTGCCCGTTTCCCCGAAATCTATAGGCGTCCCCTCTATCTATTCTTCCTGGTATATTAATCTGATTTCAACATCTCACTCTCCACTGGGCTATCTCATTTTCAGACATCCGACTGATTGGCGAACGTTTCGCCATGAAAGTGAGGTGATGCTTATGATTGTCGGAACATAACCAGTGATTCATTGAAGTGGTGTATGACCATGAATGAAACAGACTACAAGATAGAATAGAGAAGGGAGGTGTGACATGCCAAAGTATCTCACTAGAGGCTCGTATACTGGAGAAGGACTGAAGGGCTTACTCAAGGAAGGTGGCTCAAAACGAGTGGAGGCGGTCAAGCAGTTAGTAGAAGGTTTGGGAGCCAAGCTGGAGGGATTTTATTTTGCTTTTGGTGAAGACGATTTTTTTATCNTCACCGACGGAGAAAATCATATAAGCGCTCTTGCCGGTAGTTTACTGGCGAATGCCACTGGAGCGGTCAAAACCAGAACCACTGTTCTGCTTACCCCCGAGGAGGTCGACGAAGCCACCGAGATGACCGCAGACTACCGCCCGCCCGGCCAATAGCATTTGCCTATCGGAAGCGGATGTTCTCCGAGCAGGGCGCCATCACCATTCATGTCGGTAGCGCCCTGCTTTTTATTTCAGACCAGATATGCGTTTTCTTCCAAGTCGTCCCGCAGCTCTATTTCCATTCGGTGTGAGATCTCGCCAAAGCTATTTTGAGTCTTAGAATATATTATAAACGTACACAGAAATTCTCAATTCGCTGGAAATGGGTCATATGTGGCCCCACTTGCCGGTCATGAGATCGCGGCGACTGAAGGACAACTTGGAATTTATACCGGGATACTCGATTTCGGATGCTGGATGCTGGAAGATAGGAATCTTGATCTTTGATTCCCAATAATGGCTTAGCTGAAAACTGAACCTGCCCCGATTGCTGAAGAATATCAACCCAAATGCACACCTTTCCTGACCTCGAATATGGCGAGTACTATGGCAAGAAATGTGTGATCTTATATGGTAAAAAAGGGAACAATTAATGGCTGCAGACGTTAATCATTTCAACGATCCTAAGACATTGTTCGGGAGGCTTCGTTCTGCTTGCAGAGACGAATGGGCTGACTTTTGCAATCATGAGTTTGTTCAACGCCTCGCTGATGCGACTTTACCCGAACTAAGTTTCCGTCACTACTTGGAACAAGATTATCTCTTTCTTATTCACTTCTCTCGGGCCTGGGCACTGGCAGTTTATAAAGCTGAAACGCTTGCCGAAATGCGAGCAGCAGCCTCATCGCTTAACGCCATTATCAATCATGAAATGGAACTCCATGTAAAATATTGTGCAGGATGGGGATTAACCGAGCAAGAAATGGAGCTTAAAAACGAAGCCAGAGCGAATATGGCATATACCCGATATGTTTTAGAACGTGGCCTTGCTGGTGACGTTCTAGATTTGCATGTTGCACTGGCGCCATGCATTATCGGCTACGCTGTAATTGGTAAAAATCTAGTGAATGATTCCAAAACTCAACTTGAGGGAAACCCCTATAAAGATTGGATTGAGATGTACTCCGCTGAAGCGTATCAAGATGTAGCCAAGGCCGCCGTACTTAATTTAGAAAAGTTGTCTGCATCACGGATGGGCGCTGGCCGGTTTGAAAGTCTGGTTAAGACTTTTCGCCAAGCTACTTCTCTTGAGATAGGGTTCTGGGATATGGGATTAAATATACAGGATTAATTAAATTTATAGTTTATAAAAATTTCGGGGACACCCACACCTTCTATCTTTGTGCACCCTGAAAACGAAATCATACAGCGCGGATATTCAAAATTGTTGCTCTGAATGCAGGGCTATATCGATATAGAGCCCTCTTCTAATTCGCCGTCCATTCGTTCACAAACGCCCGTTCTTTGTTCAGGCGGCGGCTGACTGCCCCGGGAAGGCCCGTTCGCCGGGCGAGCAGGCTGTATGAGACCGGTACGACAAATAGTGTAAACAGGGTGGCCGTCAATACACCGGCCATAACCACCACGCCAATCACCATGCGTGTTTCCATCCCGGCACCTGAAGACAGTATCAGTGGGATCGCACCGGCGGCGGTCGTGATGCCGGTCATGACAATCGGACGAAGCCGGACCTCGGATGCCTTTAGGATCGCGCGGTAGAAGGACATGCGCTGCTCGCGAAGCTGATTGGCGAATTCGACGATCAGGATCCCGTTTTTCGCCGCCAGACCGACCAGCATGATCAACCCGATCTGGCTGTAGAGATTCAACGTGTTGCCGGTAACGTAAAGCCCCAGCAGCCCGCCGGCCATGGCCAGGGGCACCGTCAGCATAATCACCAGTGGATTGACATAGCTTTCAAACTGCGCGGCCAGCACCAGGAACACCACCAGAATCCCTAAAAGGAACACAAAGGCCACAGACTGGGTTGAGTTCATGTAATCCCGGGACTGCCCTTTAGCATCGATGATGACGTTTTCCGGCAGATGGGTCTTGACGAGANTTTCCATGTAGTCCAGCGCATCGCCCAGCGCTAGATCATCGGTAAGGTTGGCCTGCAGGGTAATNGCTCTGACCCGATTGTACCGGTTCAAGGTGTTGGAATCGGCGAATTCTTCCAAGGTCACCACATTGGACAGTGGAATCAGCTCACCGCTTCGGGATGAACGGACATAAATGTGCTGTAAATCGGTTGGCGTGCGCTGGGTCTCTCGCGTGCCTTCCAGGATGACGTCATACTCTTCACCGGCGTCAATGTATGTTGTCACCCGTCGGGAGCCAAGCATGGTTTCAAGAGTCCGGCCGATATTACCGATGGTGATTCCAAGTTCCGCGGCCCGGTCATAGTCGATGTTCACCTGCAGCTGGGGTTTGGTTTCCTTGTAGTCCCAGTCGATCCCGATCAGGCCGGGATTGTCGGCCTCGATTTGTTTCAACAAGGTGTCCCGCCACTGTGCCAGTTCGTCGTAGGTGCCGCCGCCGATTACAAACTGAAACGGTTTTTGGATGGATGCTCCGAATCCCTGGCGCATGATCGGAAAAGCCCGGACCCCCGGAAGCCCAGACAGTTTTGCGCGGACATCTGCCATCATGGCCCAGGCGGACCGTCTCCGGTCCCAGTCATTGAGAACAAAGATGACAATGCCCGTGTTGAAATTTTCATAGTTATTAAACGTGCGGGGCGTGCGGACCAGAAGGCGAGTGGCTTCTCCGCTATCCACAAACGGCATGAGTCGCCGTTCGATTTCATTCATGTATTCTTCCATGTAAGCATAGGACGCACCTTCCGGTCCGTTGACAATGACAAAAAACGCCCCCCGATCTTCTTTTGGAGCATACTCGGTAGGAATCTGTTCAAACAGCCACACCGTTGCACCGACCAGCGTTAAAAAGCAAACCACGACCAGGGATGGCCGTTTCAGGGCGCCCTTGAGCAGGCGGCGGTATCTTCTTCGGAAAAACCTGAATATGCTGTCGATTCGTTTGTTGGTGGTTTTGCTTCCGTTGTTCTTGGGTTTTAGTATTTTGGAAGCCAGCATGGGAGAGAGACTGAGCGCCACGATACTTGAGAAGAATACCGCTGCAGCCATAGTGAGGGCAAATTCTGAAAACAGGCGGCCCACATCCCCCTCGAGAAAGGCGATAGGCACAAATACGGCGACCAGCACCACGGAGGTAGCGACCACCGCGAAACCGACCTGGCGGGTACCGTTGAATGCCGCGACCAGAGGCGTTTCGCCCCTTTCCGCCATGCGCCGGTAGATGTTTTCCAAAACCACGATGGCGTCATCCACGACCAGCCCGATCGCCAGGACGAGAGCCAGCAAGGTGAGTAGGTTGACCAAAAAACCCAACATGTTCAGTACGATAAAACTGGCGACAATCGATACCGGAACGGTTACGGCGGGCACCACAGTGGCCCGAACACTGCCCAGAAACAGGTAGATGACCAGAACGACCAGGCCGACGGCGATCAGCAGGGTTTTATACACTTCCTTTATAGCGCCTTCGACAAAAACCGATGTATCGTAGCTTTGTTTGATTTCCATGCCTTCAGGCAGATTGGGATTGAGGCGGCGCATTTCGTCTTTGGCGGCGCGGGCCACATCGATCGTGTTGGCGGTCGATTGCTTGATGATCCCCATACCCACCATGGCCACGCCATTGNCCCGAAAAAACGTCCGGTCCTCTTCGGTACCGCGTTCAACCCGGGCGATGTCGCCGAGACGCACCAGGTAACCGTCGCCGCCACGGGCGAGGACCAGCCGCTGAAAGTCTTCGGCCTTGCGGAATGTACGTTTGACCCGCACAGTAAAGCTGCGCTCGTGGGATTCGATGCTGCCGGCCGGCAGTTCCAAGTTTTCTGCCCGAAGGGCGGATTCGACATCGTTGACCGTCAGCCCCCGGGCCGCCATTGCGTTGCGGTCGATCCAAATCCGCATAGCGTAGTTTTGACCGCCACCGATTCTTACCCGAGCCACACCATCCAACACCGAAAACCGGTCTACCAGATATCGGCCGGCANAATCCGTCAGCTGTGGAACAGTCATGCGATCGCTCACCAGATTCAACCACATGATCACGTCGTCATTGGAATCAACTTTCTGGATTTCCGGTGGATCGGCTTCATCCGGCAGATCGCCAAGTATAGCCGAGACCCGGTCCCGAATATCATTGGCGGCACCATCGACATCCCGTCCGGTATCGAACTCGACGGTTACGGTGGAAANNNCGTCTTCACTGGTCGACTCAATGAACTGAATACCTTCGACACCGGCAATCCGTTCTTCGATGATTTCGGTAATCCGTGTTTCCACAACATTTGCCGACGCGCCGGGATAAAGGGTTTCGATTGTCACGACGGGAGGGTCGATATCCGGATATTCGCGCAATGGCAGCCTGCTGAACGCCACAATTCCAAAGACCACCAACAGCAACGATATCACAGAAGCCAGCACCGGCCGTTTAACCGATATATCGGATAAGATCATTTGGCCGGACCTCCGGAGTACTGTTTTAAAAGGCGCGCCAGAGGTTCATCTCCCGTATCCACCGCAATGACGGTCACTGGTTGGCCCGGGCGGGCTTTTTGGGTACCGTGAATCACCACGAATTCACCGGCCTGGAGACCCTCGAGAATTTCGACATCTCCTGGTCTGCGGGCTCCGATGGTCACCTGTCGACGCTGGGTCACCGCGGGATCTGAGGAACGGTCCACGACCAATACGGTGTTTTCGCGGCCGGAGGGAATCAATGCTTCCTCGGGTATGACAACGATATCCCGCGCATTNTTTAAGCAATTCGACACGCATCAGCATCCCGGGTTTCAGGAGGCGATCCGGGTTGGGCACGAGGGCTCTGGCGATAATGGAACGGGTGGTCGGATCAATTCGGCTGTTGATGCCGGATATTGTTCCCCTGAAAGTGCGTCCGGCATAAGCGGGTGAACCGGCCTGGATGGGCAATCCAACACGAAGGGTCGACAGGTGAATCGCCGGGACCAAAAAGTCGAGCTTCATAACGCTATCGTCATCAAGAGTCGTTATCACATCACCCGGTTCAATGAGAGCGCCCACACTGATATTGCGCAAGCCGACCAGACCGGAGAACGGCGCGACCACCAGACGGTCTTTCAACCGGGATTCGGNCGCCAGAAGGCGCGCTTTTGCGGTCTCGTACTCTCTTCGCCGCTGGTCGAGGAGAGATTTAGATGCCGATCCACGTTCTACCAGCGATTTCATCCGATCATATTGCTTTCTGGCTTCAGCAACGGTCGACATTTCTTCGGTTATGAGGGCATGNTCTTCTTCGTTTGTCATTTCAACCAGAATGTCGCCGGCCTCCACCCGCTGCCCGTCCTCAAAATGGATGGCGGTCACCGTTTCGGAGACGGTCGCCGTCAGTTCGACACTTTCGTTGGCACGGAGCGTTCCAAGGGCTTCGACGCTGTCGTCGAAGCGCTCGACCGTTACTTCTTTAACAATGACAGGTATCGTCTGCTGGCTGCTGGCAGATGCAACCCACAGCACCGATGCGAGTCCTGCGATAGCAATCCATAGCTGAAGCGGAATTAACGACGCTGTTTTCATCCTTGTAGACCTCCTAAACATCGGGAAGTATGGCTGTAGACCAATTATTTTTTTGGATCACATACGACGAATTGGAATCTATTTAACCCTAAGAAGTTTTCAGTTGCCAAGACGTGTCTTACTGTTCCAATTATCCATCTAACATTTTTACGATACAGAATGTTATGCCTATCTTCGTGCTTGCAACAACGTATCTTAAACAGCGGAATAATGGGAAAAACCTCCTATTGGCTCGAATCGCCAGTCTATGTCTGAAATCGAGTCACTTAGATGGTCGATTCACCCGACGACGGTATTAGCTTTTTGTGAGTTCGCCGAAATGCCGGCGTTGCTCTGAAAGAACACTAAATAACACATATCTTGTGGTAGCAAAGAGGTAGTGACGATGAGTGAGGAAAAGANAGCCGAACATCAACGACTTATCGAGCATCGACAACGAAGTGCCAACTGGAAAGAGTGGGGGCCCTATCTGAGCGAGCGGGCGTGGGGGACGGTACGCGAGGACTACAGCCCGGACGGAAGTGCATGGGAGTATTTTCCCCACGATCATGCCCGAAGCCGTGCGTATCGCTGGGGGGAAGACGGTATCGCCGGAATTTCAGACCGATTTCAGTTTATTTGTTTTGCGCTGGCTTTCTGGAACGGAAGTGATCCGATCCTGAAAGAGCGCATGTTCGGTTTGACCGGTTCCCAGGGAAATCACGGTGAGGATGTAAAAGAGTATTACTTCTACCTGGATTCCACGCCGACGCACAGTTACATGAAAATGCTGTACAAATATCCTCAGGCCCGATTTCCATATGATGATTTAGTCGCCGAAAACGGGCGACGGGGTTTCCGCGATTTCGAGTATGAGCTGGCCGATACCGGCGCTTTCGAGGAAAGCCGTTACTTCGATATTGTCATCGAATATGCCAAGGCCGATCAGGAAGACATTCTGGCATCCATCACCGTCGCCAACAGGGGGCCGGAAACGGCCTCCATATGGGTTTTGCCGACAGTGTGGTTCAGAAATACATGGAGCTGGGGATATCCGGACGGACCCATGGGGCAAGTTTCCGAAAAGCCCAAACTCTTTAAAGCCGAGGGGTCGAAAGGCGTTTCCACCGCGCAAATTCAGCACTCGGCGGCCGGGCCCTATCATTTTTATGCCGATGAGGCGCCTTCCATCCTTTTCACTGATAATGAAACAAACACATCTCGGCTTTACGGCTCACCCAACGGAAATCCATATGTAAAAGACGCATTTCACCGATATCTGGTGGAGGGAGACCAGGATGCCGTGAATCCGGGCGGCGTGGGTACCAAGGCAGCGGCTGTCTACCGGGAGGAAATCCCGGCCGGCGGCGAGCGGGTGTTTCGTTTGCGCCTGTCGAACCCGCCACTTGAGGCCCCTTTCAAGGATTTCGACGAGGTGTTGGCAACGCGGGCGAACGAGGCTAACGAATTCTATGCTGCTGTTCAGCGTCCCGACCTGAGCGATGAGCAGAAGCAAATCCAGCGGCAGGCTTTGGCTGGCATGCTATGGACCAAGCAATTTTATTACTACAATGTCGAACAATGGATCAACGGCGATCCTGCCATGCCGCCGGTTCCGGAGGACCGCCATTCAGTGCGCAACCAGGAATGGGAGCACCTGAACAATTTTGACATCATCTCCATGCCGGACAAATGGGAATACCCCTGGTACGCTGCCTGGGATCTGGCATTTCATTGCATCCCCCTGGCCCTGGTGGATGCGGACTTTGCCAAGCGCCAGCTCAACCTGATGGCCCGGGAGTGGTACATGCACCCCAATGGTCAGCTGCCGGCCTACGAATGGCAGTTCGGTGACGTCAACCCGCCCGTGCATGCCTGGGCCGCCTGGCGCGTGTACAAGATCGACGCCAAGCAAAGCGGTACGGCCGACCGCAGATTCCTGGAAAGCATCTTTCACAAGCTGCTCCTGAATTTTACCTGGTGGGTGAACAAAAAAGACGAAGAGGGGAAAAATGTGTTCCAGGGCGGATTTCTCGGTCTCGACAACATCAGCGTGTTCGATAGAAGCAAGCCCCTTCCCACCGGAGGCCATCTGGACCAGTCCGACGGCACGGCCTGGATGGGCTTCTATTGTCTGGAGATGCTGAAAATCGCCCTGGAGCTGGCAACGGAGAATCCCGTCTATCAGGATACGGCCAGCAAGTTCTTCGAGCATTTTCTTCGTATTGCCGGGGCCATGACCGGCCTTCACCGGCGCGGCATCAGTTTATGGGATGATCAGGACGGCTTTTTCTACGATGTTCTCCATCTGCCGGATGATAAGGTGATCCCGTTAAAGGTACGTTCTCTGGTGGGGCTCATGCCGCTTCTGGCCGTTGAAACTCTGGAACCCGATCTTCTCGAGGGCCTTCCGGCGTTCCGGCGCAGACTCAACTGGTTCTTCAAAAACCGGGAATACCTTCGGGACGATGGCAATGTGGCCTGCGTGAAAGCGCCAGGGGATCATTCACGGCGCCTGCTGTCGATCGTTAACCGGGATCGGTTGGTCCGGGTTCTGGAGCGTATGCTCGATGAACAGGAGTTTCTTTCCGACCACGGCATCCGTTCCCTCTCCAAGTACCACAAGGACCACCCCTACACGCTTCATGTGAATGGTGAGGAACACGCCATCAGTTATCAACCGGCGGAATCGGAAAGCGGGCTTTTCGGCGGTAATTCCAACTGGCGCGGACCTGTCTGGTTCCCCATTAATTATCTGCTCATCGAAGCGCTGCAAAAATTCCACCATTATTTTGGCGATACGCTGAAGGTGGAATACCCCACAGGTTCCGGGAATGAATCAACGCTGGGGGATGTGGCAACGGACCTGTCGAGGCGTCTGATTCGATTATTCCGGAGGAATGATGGCGACGAGCGGCCGATCTATGTCGGTCAACGCNTGTTTCGTGACGATCCGAACTGGAGCGATCTGATCCAGTATTTTGAATACTTCCACGGCGACAACGGCGCCGGCCTGGGTGCGAGCCACCAGACCGGATGGACGGGAGTGGTGGCGAAGCTTATTCAGCAATCCGGCAGGTAAGTGGGATTTATAACCTTACCTCAGGTTCGAGAGCGTTGTTGCATGCCTCAGAAAAATGCTCACGTACTACGTGTACGCTCCGCTTTTTCTTCGGTATGGCGCCTTGCTCTCGAATCTGATTCAAAACCCTAAAACCCGCCTATGGCGAAATAAAACTCTATTTTTGAATATGTGATCGTCCCGAAAAAGTGTCACGGTGGATCGGGGATACTTATTCCCGGGGCGTTATTGTCTTGCCAATATTTCTATGTTCCCATTCTGAAAGGCATCAGGCCGGTACAATGCCCGGCCCTACATTTCGTTGACGCTCTTTTTTTGGTAGGGCGGGGCACCGTACCCGCCGTCCAACATAGCAATTTGTGCACAAGGTTGGAATCGGAATGGAATTCTGGCAATCGCTGTAGAAATACAATTCCCCAGTTCAATAAGTAAGTGCAACACTTTTAGGTTTTAAGGCTTTCGCGATATGACGCGATATTATGCCAAAAACCTATCGACACCTAAGCGCAGA
>Ga0049113_10000064_pt1 | contig 25193 bp, 20 predicted proteins | sample WorMettanBELIZE1_FD_55214 | JGI IMG/M metagenome (GOLD analysis project Ga0049113, IMG submission 55214) | Marine gutless worms symbiont microbial communities from Max Planck institute for Marine Microbiology, Germany - Olavius tantulus BELIZE.1 | ecosystem: Host-associated > Annelida >... | reverse complement strand
ATTCATGGTATCTTCTCCTTTCTGGGAGAAGACCCTACACCACCACTTTGACAGATCCGGTCATTTTGGCCTTAAATTGGTACATAGTCCCGTAAGCATTTAGAAATCGAGAAAACGTGTATGCCAACCGGTGACGTATCTACAGCGGAGTTGACCTTAACCATCTTGGAGACACCATGAAGCCCATTCAGTGGATTATTCTGTTTTCGATCATGACGCTGCTACTGCAGGGAACAGGGCGGTTCGTCAACGCCGAACCGGATGAGGAGGAGCCGGCACCCAAGGTCTATAGATCCATTGGTGTAATGCCGTTTTTTATGGGCCGATGGAATCCCAAGACCAAGGATGTCGAACAGAACATGCTGGCCTGCTCTCTGGCTCAGGTCTGCGCCCCGGACCCCTCCATCCGGCTGGGGGCGGATCGTGCCATGACCCGGATGGTGTTTGATTGGCTCAAGATTCGATTCGACCGGGAACTGGTCCCTCTGGAACGATCCAGAGAGGTTTACATGCAGCTTGCGGTGGATCTTGAAAACGACACCCCGCGCAAGCTGACCATGGATTTGGGTAAGATGATTGGGGCGGACCTGATTGTCACCGGGACCGTATGGCGGTATCGGGAACGGGGTGGGGTCGACGGCTTCCCCGACAGCCCTGCATCTGTCGGTTTTGTCATCTACCTTNTGGATGTGGAAACCGGGACACGCATCTGGCAAGGAATTTTCGATGGCTTCCAGAAATCGCTGACCAGTATTTCCTTGAGACCCTCCCTGAATAAGGAAGGCAGTCTGAAGTGGCTGTCGGCCAACGAGCTCGCCAAGCGCGGGGTGAATACCGCTATGAAGCAATTCCCAACTAATCTGGAGGAGATACAGCCGCCCATCCCCGGTGCCGATGAAAATGTATCCACTGGCGNAGCCCCCGCTGAAAAGGGATAAATGGTGGCGCACAGAGCACGTCCAGGTAACCTCCCGGCGTGTCTACCCCCCTTCCGTTGTAAGCTTAGGGTGTTCAATAAAATCTAGCGTAAATTGCTAGTAAATGCTAAAAGCGCCATTACAATCTTTATGAAACATCCACATGAATCCTTGATCCGGTGAATATACGGTCACCCCCGTCACATCATAGGCCGGTAACCCTTGAACCCGCTTCTCCGGATCGTTTCGTGAAGAATTGGATATGAAACCACCCGTCCATTCCAAAGACTCGCCACGTACTGAATGACATCAACCGACACCCCATCATCCGGAACTGCCGGAACCCTGGGTACCTTTGCCGGGGTATTTACACCGAGTATCCTGACGATTCTAGGCATTATCCTTTTCTTGCGCTTGGGCTATGTGGTGGGCAGTACCGGCCTGGGCCGGGCATTGCTGATCATTGGCCTTGCCAATGTCATCACCGTGCTGACCACTATCTCTTTGGCTGCCGTGGCCACCAATCTCAAGGTCAAAGGCGGGGGAGATTATTATCTGATATCCCGTACCCTGGGGGTGGAGTTTGGCGGCGCCATTGGTATTGTCCTGTTCCTGGCCCAGTCCGTCTCCATTGCGTTTTACTGCATCGGATTCGGGGAAGCCGTGTCGGTGATGCTTCCGGAAGGGTACACCATCTCAGCCCGATTCATCGCGGCGATGGCCGTTGGATTTCTCTTTGTCTTCGCCTGGCTGGGGGCCGACTGGGCCACCAAATTTCAGTATGTGGTCATGGCGCTGCTGTGTGCCGCCCTGCTATCCTTTTTTTGGGGGGGCTTGCCCGGGTGGGATTCCCGATTGGCCTCCCAAAACTGGGCCACACCGGCCGGCAGCCCGGCATTCTGGGTCATTTTTGCAATCTTCTTTCCGGCGGTCACCGGTTTTACCCAGGGTGTCAGCATGTCCGGGGACCTGAAGGATCCCGGTCGCAGTCTGCCCCTTGGAACGTTTTCGGCCGTGGGACTGTCCATTGTCGTGTATTTTGGTGTGGCCATTGTGTTTGCCGGGTCGTTGCCGAACAGTGTGCTGGAAAGTGATTATACAGCCATGCGGCAGGTGGCCCGTTACGGGGTTCTCATTGATGCCGGCGTCATCTCGGCCACCCTCTCCTCGGCCATGGCGTCCTTTCTCGGTGCCCCCCGGATTCTTCAATCCCTTGCCGGAGACAAGATATTTCCGTTTCTCAACTCTTTTGCCAAAGGCTCTGGTCCTGCACAGAACCCCAGACGCGGTGTGCTGCTGTCGGCCGGGATCGCCGGAGCGACCATTGCTCTGGGGAATCTCAATGTCGTGGCCCCCGTGGTGTCGATGTTCTTTTTGATTTCCTACGGGCTACTCAATTACGCCACATTCTACGAGGCCCGCTCGTTCAGTCCCTCGTTTCGACCAAGGTTCCGCTGGTTCCATTATCGGGTCAGCCTGATTGGCGCCCTGGCCTGCCTCGGAGTGATTCTCGCCATCGATTTCAAGACCGGCCTGATTGCCGGATCCGTTCTTTTCGGTATTTTCCAATATATCAAGCGTACCGCCGGACCCGCGAGATGGGCGGACAGCCAGCGATCCCATGCGCTCCAGCGTGTCAGAGCCCACCTGTTGAGCATTGGGATTCAGCCCGAGCACCCCAGGGATTGGCGTCCTCAGATTCTGGCCTTCTCCGCCGATCCGGACCACCGGGTCCGATTGCTTACGTTCGCCTCCTGGATCGAAGGGAATAGCGGCTTGACTACGGTAGTTCGCATCGTCGAAGGTGAGGGGGCTTCTGTGCGCCGCAAACGGCAGGTCGCTGCGCAGGAGCTGAAGGAAGATCTGATCGAAAAGAATTTGCCGGCGTTTCCCCTGGTGGTCGCTGCACCCGGCATGCAGACAGGAACTGAAATTGTTGTCCAATCCGCAGGGATCGGGCCACTCCGGGCAAACACGGTACTCCTGAATTGGCTCGGAGAAACACCTGCCGACGGGGTGGGTTTTCGACTGCTTCGCTTAGGGGCGAAGCTTCGCGCGGCGTATCGTCTCGGCCAGAATATTATTGTGTTTGAGTGTACAGACCCGGAGTGGAAACTCCTGCAAGAGGTGCCTGCTGAAAAACGACGGATCGATGTATGGTGGTTTAACGATGCCACCAGCCGCTTGATGCTGCTGCTGGCGTATCTCATGACCCGGAGCCGGGACTGGGAAAGTGCCCAAATCCGGGTNCTCACCCATTGCCCGGGGGGCACCGACGCCTGCGCTGTAGGCTTGGCGCAGACGCTTGATGAGGTGCGGATCGAAGCGGATGCGGAGACGGTATCCGATACACGGGTGTCCACGTTGACGGAACATTCTGCCGATGCGACCATTGTTTTTATTCCCTTTCGTTTTCATCACAATCAAATCCGGACACCCTTCGACGGGGCCGTGGATGAAGTCCTGACCGATTTACCNGCAACGGCCATCGTGCTGGCCGCAGAAGATATCGATCTGGAGGCCGAACCCGAAGAAGGCCCCCCTGCCGAGCTTGCCGCCGCTCAGGATGCCTACACGGATGCGAAACGAAGATTCAAAAAAAGAAAAAAAGAAGCGGCCGCAGCCGTAGCGGTGGCGGATCGAGAACAACGCGCACTCAACGATGCCACGGCCTCCGGCGCGGACCCGGAGACGCTTCAGGGGGCTCAATCGGCTCATGCGACCGCCCAGAAAGAATCGGACCGGGCGGCCAGAAAGGCCGCAAAAGCAATAGCTCAGCTGGACCAGGCCACCCAGGAACTCAAGCGTCTGGGGGTGGTCCCCGAAGAAGAAAAAACCCAAGATTCCGGCGTGTCCTCTGTCTCGCCCGATAAGTGACTGCTGCGGGTTGACGCCGCTCTCCATAGATCATAAAGATAGCGTATATGTGCCGGCGGCGCAGGATCGCCTCGGCACCGGGATTCGGTCATCTTCGGAGAAGATTGGAATGGTCCTTCGACACCCCGCCAAGAGAATGCTCCTATTTAGGGCTGCCTGGAAATCATTTGCCACCCTGGCGATCAGTGTTCTTCTTGCCACAAGCTGGGCCGTCGCGGCCGCGACGGCCCAGGATATCTCCAAACGACCCCCTGCCACCACCTCGTACAACGAGCTCATGCGCCAGCTGGACCGGTTGATTGCCTTGAATCAGGCCGATCTCGACCGTCACCGGGCCATGCTGGCGGATCGCCAGGCGATTACGCGCACCCGCCAATCCGCTTTAAACGAATACAGTATCCAGCTTGCCAGGTTTACCTATCTGAAGATGGAGCCGGACACCCCGCTCTTGGATCTTGACACCGGAAGAACCGATATCTTTCTGGCAGGGGCGGAGCTGAAACGGCTTCTTGAACAGGAAGAGGACAGGTCCGCGGAAATCGAAGCCAAGCTCGAGCGCGTCCGGGAGCTAGTCTCCTANCGCAAGGCCCGTCTGGAGGAGATGACACAGACCGGGGACAGGAGCCCGGAGGTTCAACAACTGACCCTAAAACGCCAGGCATTGATCGATATCCTGGTCGCCAAGCAGCGGCTCCTGGAGCAACTGCTGCCGCTGTACACGGACTGGATCGACCGATTCAAACGGATTCAGCAGTCGCTTGCCGAACTGTACCTGGCGGTCGACAGAAAGATCGAAGAGAAGTTTGAAGGGGAGCTCTTCCGCCGGTATTATGAGATCGTTCCCCTGTTCGACCGGGAAATCATTCTCTTTGAGTTGGGCATTTTGCGCACCGCTGGCCGCACGCTCATCANGGCCGGCCCCTGGAAAAAAGAGGTTTTGGGCCTGTGGCAATCCGCCGGCTACGCCCTGATCGTCTGGGCCCTGGCGCTGGGCCTCACCGTTTTTCTGTCGCTCAGGTTCAAGTCTTACCTGGGCGATTTATAGGAACGCCCGTTTGTCAAGGCGCATGGCGCGCATCGAATGGCCCTCACCCTGGCCCACCACTCCATTGTCCTTTCCGGCGTGACCCTGTTTTTCTACGTGTCGACCCGTATCGACACGTTTTACTACTCCTTGTTTTCCCTGACCTTCATCACCGTCCTGCTCTGGATCTGGCTTCTCACCCGCTGGGGACTGGTTCTGCTTTCCAACCTGGATCCACCGTTATTGCCGGACCGCAGCCGGACCTACCTGAAGGGGTTGTTGACATTTATCCGATACGCCGGGACGATCCATCTGATTGCCAGCTTTATTCAAGGGCATGTGGGCATCCTGATGTCCTGGTATCGGCTGAGTATCGAAGTCGGGCTGTTCGTCTGGGCCGTGCTGTTCTGGAGAACCGTTCCCCGGACAACCTTTTCGAGCCGGCACCCGCTTATCAAACCGACCCTGATGGCCATCACCTACGGCATACCGATGGTGGGATTTCTCATGGAACTGGCCGNATACCCGAAGCTGACGGTGCACTGGCATATCGCCTGGATCCATACAGCGGCGGTGGTGTTGTGGTGGTCGCTGTTTGCCGGCATGCTGCTGGAGTGGGATCGGGTGTACCACGAAAGGACGGCCTCCCAGGGGGAGGAGCCGGCTGCCCATACTCCCCTCTGGCTAACGATCCGGATCGGTCAGCTGGCCTGGTTCCTATCCCTGGGTATCGTCCTGATCGGTGTCTGGGGCGGCCAACATGCCATACTGCTTAAAATTTACCAGGTCCTGACCCATCCGATTGCCATCGGCAAGATGTCATTCAGCGTCATGGGGGTATTTTACGCCATCCTGGTACTCCTGGCGACCCATGTCGCCGCCCGGTTCTGGAGGCAGTTTTTCCGCTCGAAGTTTTTAAGCCGGAGTGGCATTGAGGAAGGGCTTCAGAGGTCCATTGCGACGATATCGGTATACGTTCTGTGGGCGTTCGGCATCCTGATCGCCCTGCATGTGTTCGGGCTGAATACGGCATCCTTGGCCGTGGCGTTCGGCGCGATCGGCATCGGTATCGGTTTCGGTCTTCAGAATATCGTCAACAACCTGGTGTCCGGCATCATATTGCTTTTCGAGCGGCCGATTCAGGTGGGAGACGATGTGGAGATAGGCGGCCTCTGGGCCACGGTCAAAAAAATCAACGTCCGGGCCACGGTGGTGCAGACCTATGACAACGCTTCTTTGATTATCCCCAATTCGGAATTTATCAGCCGCCAGGTGACCAACTGGAGCTTCAAGGACAGGCGGGTGCGACGGAACATCGATGTCGGCGTGGCCTACGGGTCGGACGTGGAACTGGTCCGAAAAACCATTCTGGAGGTGGTCGACGCGATTCCAGATGTTCTCTATCATCCGAAACCGGAAGTCCTGTTTCTGAATTTCGGTGACAGTGCATTGATATTCAGGGTGAGGGCATGGGTGTTCATTGACCGGTTCATGGCCACGGAGTCCCAGATACGTTTCGAAATCGACAAGCTGTTCCGGGAACGCGGCATCGTCATCGCCTTTCCCCAGCGGGATATTCACATCCGGTCTACCGTTGGGAAAACGTCAGATGACTCGACACCCGGGGGAACCAATGATTCTAAACAGGTCCTCCTACAGCCGGATAAGGATTGAAACAAGCGAAGATTCATTAAATTGCAAATATCAAATAACAAATATCAAACAAGAAATCATCAGATCTCAAACACCTAAAACTGTTAACCAAATACGAAACACTAAACACCAATCATCGAACCCATCAGTCAATCGTGATCTGTTTCGGTGTTCGTTCCTCAGGTTTCGGGATCTCTATCTTCAGGACGCCCTGCTTAAACGTCGCCTTGATGGAGTCCGGTTCCACATAGGCCGGCAGAGTAAAGGTCCGCTGGAACCACCCGAATCGTCTCTCTCTCTGGTAGTAGCTGTCTTCCTGCCGATCGGCTTGCTGCTTGCGTTCCCCTTTGATGGTCAGTACATTTTCCTTCAGGTCGATGGAAATATCGTCCTTGTCGACACCCGGAACTTCGACCTCGATAACAATAGCGGTCTCCGTATCCAGGATATCGACCAGCGGCCGCCAAATCCCTGCACCCCGTTCATCGCTTTCGNCAGCTCTAGGGAACGCTTCCTCGAACAACCGGTTGATTCTGTCCTGAAGACTCGTCAAATCATGAAACGGATCCCATTTAACGATCGACATGATGGCCTCCTTTATGTCCATTCTTCATAGACGAAGATATGCCAGTCTTCGCGACTTTCAACGTATCCGGCCCCCCGACCTGACCGGGTCCGACACGGTGGTCTCCGTCTGGTACACCGCCGGAATCCGTCCGGAAGTTGCACCCCTTGGAGAATTTCATGCAACATTCTGATCAGCGTCGGATGTTCCCCTTGTAGGCTTCGATTTTGCGTTCCAGACGGGTGATTTCCTTTTCGTATTCGGCGAGACCAACGGACTTTGCCGCCCGGAGACCCACAAGCAGATCATTGTATGCCGAGGTCAGATCCTTTTCCAGTTGAGACACTCGGGCCTCCTGACCAACGATCCATTCCGGCATGATCATGGCATAGTCCGCAAGTGCGGCATCCAGGCTGTCGTAGGTTTTATCGAGCAGCGGCGCCACATCCATACCCTCCGCCGTGATCGGTTGTACGGCATTGCTTTGCCTGGCTCCGAGCCATTTCCATCCACCTTTGTACAGGGTCAGTCGACCATCATTAATTTTGAAGAAAAACTCCGGAGAAGGGTAGTAGTTGACGGTGAGCACGCCACCGGCAATCACCACACCCAGGATGATGATCGCCCATGTCCTTCTCTTACGTCGTTTTTTTAGGGCTTCTTCTGGCTGAGGATGATCCTGGTGTTCTGTCATTTATATTCCTCTCTTTTGTCCCAACGCGTTTTTCTTTTCAGCCACCAGCTNAAAAGATTTCATGCGATGTTCGGATTAGAGATCTTCGGGGACGAACGCCGTCACCGCGTCTATATTGCTGGCATCTGCAAACAGCATGATCAGCCGGTCCAACCCCATGGCGTTGCCGGCGGCCTCCGGCATGGATGACAGCGCTGCCAGGAATATCTCCGGCATNNGNCACAGAGTATGGCCAGCTGCTGTGCGGGCCTGTTGCTCAATGTCAAACCGCCGAAGTTGCTCCGTCGGGTCGGTGAGTTCTGAAAATCCGTTACACAGCTCTATCCCGCCGATATACAACTCGAACCGCTCCACCACCTGTGGTGTGCCCGGTTTGCGTCGTGCGAGGGCTCCGAGGGAAGATGGATAGTCGATTAAAAATTCGGGTTTGTCAATGCCCAGATGGGGCTCGATATGTAATCCCATCATTTCATCGAAACGATTTTCGGCCATCGCCTGATCCAGAGGGACAGGAGAATACAATTCAAATGATTCGGCCACTGTTCGATGGGGCCAGGGCGGCGTCAAATCAATCGATCGATCCCCATAGGATAGTCTCAGATCGTTACCCGTTTGGTGGCCAAGATATCCGAAAAGCGATTCGCATTCACGCATCAGGTAATGGTAATCTTTCCCTGCCGCGTACCACTCCAGCAGGGTAAACTCCGGAAGGTGGCGCTGCCCTCGTTCGCCCTGCCGAAAGCACCGGCAAATCTGATAGATGCGATCATATCCGGCAGCCAGCATTTGTTTCATACAAATTTCCGGTGATGTGTGAAGAAACCATGGGCCGGAAACCTCAGGGTGGATGTGAGCTTCCGGAATGGGGGATGGAATGCGATAGGGGGTTTCGACTTCCGTGTAACCCTGAATGAAAAAAAAATCCCGGATAGCCCGAATAATCGCTGCTCGGAGCTTCAAGGCCTCCTTCTTTGCAGCCAGGCGATTTTTATGAAAGGGCATGTTTTAGCGGGTCGGTGACAGGGGGCGATGCCGGGATCGATGGTTTTCGGCAGATCATACGCCGCACCGGTTCATTGTTTTTCCGTTCGGCATACCTTCCGAAACGTTCAGGTCGGAAGTATGATCCCACCGAGCGGGATTGTTTCGACTGAGTTCATGCAATGGTACATACTTGATCCGGGTCCACCAGATCGCATACCAGATCTTCGGCGGTGGCCATACTGATTTTTGACATATTCAACACCAGGGAGTAGTGCCAGGGTAGATCGAAATCATCGCTGTCAAAAAGTTTCATGAGCTTCAAACGGCGCTTGCCCTGCTGCTTGACCGTTCGAGCGGCATCCTCCGTGGAGAGCCCGTAGGTGTCGACCATGAACTGGATCCTGTCCTTCTCGTCGGCGACCATCAATACGTGATAGGTTCCGGGCACTCCTTTTAAAATGAATTGAGCGCCACGACCCAGAATGATGAGATTATCCTTTTTTGCGATGGATGGAAGGATCTGCTTCAGGAGGTCCACATAAAGCTTCCCATCCATATATTCTTTATTGCGATCGAAAATGCGTCCGATAAATTCTTTCGGAGAAAAGGCGCCCGGAGATTTTGTAAACAGATGGGTATCTTCCACCTCGAATGATTTCAATTTATAATAGGCCACCTTTGCCCGTTCAGCGAGCTCTTCGATAATCGCCTCGGATGCAATGTCATAGTTCAGCCGGGCGGCGATATTCTGAGCCAGCGTTTTTCCACCGGCGCCAAATTGCCTGGAGATCGTCAAAACGGCCATTATTCCCCCTTGTTCATTGGATCTTCTATAATTATCTCCAACGCCCCGGTGAGTCAAGATGAAAGCTTCAAATACACTAATTTAATTGGATTTTTTAGCTGAAATGGGGTTTGCCAGGAAGAACATCGCCAGGATTGACTACCGTCAACCTCCCAGCAATGTATTTTATTGCAGTGGATAGGTATTGCATTTCCAATGGGTATTTTTAATAGGGACTTATTAAAAATACTAAGAGACCTTCAACTCCGAGGATTTCCCGGCGAATCGCTCTCGAAGGTCTTTTATCCAGTTGCGCTTGGGTTTACGCAATATACAGGCCTTTTCCAGAACATCGATGAACTCCGGGCGCTCTGATTGAACATCATATATTCTGTCCCATTCCAGGATATTTTCCAGGGAGGGTAGGTCCAAATCGAATTCGGATTCTCTTCTCGCCGTTTCCATGGTCAGGGTCAGCGCAAAGAGCGTTACTTTGTCAAGCAGATCTTCATTTGACAATTCTACGATGGTGCCTTCCTGATACCGCACCAGTTCGATGACGCATGTTGACAGAAGCGGATCCGCATCTCCCTTGGGCCGTCTGCATTCATCAATCTCAAACTGGGAGTCCAGATATTCATCTGCCTTGTCCTGGAGCACGTGAAGCCATGTTTCACTCAGGTTTTGCGGCAGAATAGCAGCCGGGCCATATGAAAGTACCTCGTTGTTGAATCGCGCAAGCATTGTAACTTCCCTTATATGATTTCATTGCTGGNCGATCTATGAATTCGACCCGTCAAACTGATGGATCCTTACCTTATAATGCGCGAAATCGGATTTCAACAGCTTATTCCGGAGCTTACACGCAGACGTGTTGGTTCATAGCGCCCTTTACACGTATTTGCGCCCCCACACAGCATATACCGGATCCGAATATCGCAATTCAGGGAAATACTTATCATCGTATGGACGTGGCAGGCCGCGCATGGACCACGCTTCTAGATCGACGAACTGTCCGGTTTGATTGAAATATTCCATCACCAGACCCATCCGCTCGAATTCGTGAAGCTCCGTCCAGATGCGAACCACTTTTGGTGGAAACCAACGGTTGGAAAATACCATCACGGCAATGCCTCCCGGTCGGAGGACCCGTGACAATTCGTCAAATACCTCCTGTGGACGTGTCAAATATTCCACAGAAACAGTGCAGATCACCGCATCAAATCGCTCCGTTGAAAACGGAAGTTTGGGATTTTCGTTGAGGTCCTGGACCCGTCTATGGGTAAGCCGCTCATTGTTAGCCAGTTCCTCAGCGTTCATTCCCAGTCCGACAAGTTGCTCCACCTGCAGATTTTCCGGGAGGTGGGACACCCAACTGCTCATCAGATCCAACACGGAGGCAGTCGGGGGCAGCAAACGTCCGTAAAGATCAGAGACATGGGAGCGCGCGGTGGCATCCAGATGCTGGACCAGTCGGGGCCGGTCGTAAAACGCCGCATCCGGTGTCTCGTCCTGGCGTTCGAAGGGATGATCGGATAAATAATCGGTCTGTTTATCCTGCCAGCGNCCCTGCATACCGGGTCCGGAAGCGAGAATTTCCGACCAGTCCCGCATGGTGCCTCCCCGCTCGACGGATTTATTTTCAACAGACCGTATGATCGCTGTAAGGTCGATTGTTCTTCCCGCCAGGGGATGGTTAAAATCCACGGTAAGGGAACCGTTCTGAATATCAACCAGACGAAAGGGTATGATATTCTGTGGATAAATGCCCGGAATATCTCGTAGTAAGCCTCGGGGATAGTAGCGGCCGACCCTGGGATTCACCACGATACCGTGTGTACCATCACGAAATTGCCGGCGCTTGACATGGAAATTCTGCTTCGGATCGAAATCCGGAAAAATGTCACCATCACGAACAGGAATCTCAACACGGTCCCCTTGAGTTCGTTCTAAAATCGCATCACGGATTTGATCGGGCATGAGGTCTCGCCAAAAATCCACTTTTTGTGCTTCATACACTTCCGTATGATGANCCGCCGAACTGTTCCACTCTAAGCGAAAGGATATATCCGCCGTCGTTGCCGTGGTAATTGTGGTTTTCATATTGTTTCTCCTTTCCGTTCGTTAACCTTTAATATAGACTCAAATCCATGTGACGCAATGGGGAAGGCTATGAGTCAGAATAATGGGAAAATACCATTAAATTTGGGCGGGGATGGATCGAGTGTTATTGATGTCCGCTTTGGGTGCCTAAATTGCCTACAATGGATGTGCAAGATGCCGTCGGCATGTTTTCAGGTATTTTAATTGTTAGGCATCTAGGAAGGCGTTCCGCACTGGCCGCGATGAATCCCTGATTCGCCCATGCTTCATCAACCAGGTCCATCCAAAGGCGACAATCCCTCCCGTCACTCCACCCAGATGGCATATCGCCACAGGAGATCCGCACAGGCCCATGTGCATAAAATCAAAAACAACGGTTCCGGTGACGGCCTCAAATAAACTCTTTACCAACACCAGCAGGAATGTCATCAGTCCGGTTTTTTGCAACCCCCGGGTGAACGTCATTTCCAGCCCGGCGTACGCCATCAGGCCGTGGGCGGTCCCGGAGAGGCCGCAGAGCCCGAGGTTCGTAATGTCCTCAGAGAACATTACCGCTCCCAGGAGGCTCACGCCACCGCAGATCGAAGCAATGAGAAGCTTTCGGAAGCCGTGTTTTTCATTAAGATTCTTGTACAGCAGCCAGAAGGCACCGGCATCCAGTGCAAGATGGTACCAGGAAACATGCACAAACGGATGGGTGAAGATGCGCCACCANTCTCCGGTGACAACGGGATCCGGGTAAAAGATCCACTCACGGCCGTTGCCGACTCCGAGAAGNTGCAGGTTCACGGCGGCAATAAGGACCAGAAAAACCATACCTTCGCGGGGNAATGAAGCAATCCGTTTCAGGATATCGGTGAATGCCGATTGTTTTCGGGTTGCGGATGTCCGGATCATTTCCATAGTATTTTTTCCTATTCTCTGAACCTCCCGCGGGAGCTTTCTAAATTCCTTTTCTTCGAGAGGTTGTGTCTTATTTGGTAAACATCTATTTAGATCCCCGGTCCCGAAAGGCGGGACCGGGGATTTTATGGATCATCCGATCCATCGTCTATTTTCTGCGTTTTCGACGGATGAGCCAGTAGGCCGCTCCAAGAAACAGCGGGCCCACCGGTCCGGTCCCGGTTCCGAAATTCAAATCCCGGCTCTGGGAACTTCTGGGGACTGACGCCTGGGGTGGTGCCGGCACGGTCGAACCGGCGGGTGCCGTTGGGGCGATTGCCGGAGCCTGGATGGAAGGCGACTTTGGCTGGGCCGCCTGGGGTCCGAGTCCGGCCACAGCCTTGTTGCGGATCCGTTCGAGGTTTTCATGGCGGGCCTCCATTGCCCGGCGGTCTGTGGCAATGCGGTCTGCATTGCGTCGTTCGATTTTCCATCGGCGATATTCCGCATCGTTTTCGAGCACCAGAAAAGAGGTGTATTCACTCACGATGGAATAGGTTTCTCCCAGCCGGATCACCTCTTGGATCACCGGGTTCCTGNACCCGTTCCGATCGGCGGTTTTCAGGACCTGATCGATCCGCTTCCATGCCCACATCCGTTCGATCTCCGGGTTGTTCGGGTCTGTCTTGGGGAATTCCAGATAGGCCGACTGGATGACTTCCCGCCCCTGGATACTGGCGGTCAAGGTCATCTGGGCCTTGCCGTCTCCTGCATATCGGCCATAGATACGGACCGGGGAACCATGGTACAGGTTGGGCAGCGACCCGGGCTCCATGTCGTAGATGCGCACACCGTCGATGGTCAGTTCCAGATCAGTGGCCACCGGGCGCATCAGCTTTCTCCGAAACGCTTTGGCCTGTCGCTGGAAACTGTCCGCACGGGAAACAAAAGCCGCCAACCCCCCGGTGTCGTCGGCCAATTGTTCCAAAAGCGGACGATTTACCGAATTTCCGATGCCGATGCAGAACACCCGCGCGTTGCGGGGACGCGACTGAATCAGTTGAAGAAGGGTCTGCCGTTCCCTCTGCTCGGTCATGCCGTCGCTGAGAATCACCACGTTCAACGTACGGTCCGGATCGGCATACCGATAGGCGGTGTTCATCGCCGGAGCCAGCACGGTACCGCCGCGGGCTTGCTGGGTGCCGAGAAATTGCTCCGCTCGCGCTTTCATGGTGTCACTGGCGGGTTGAAGAGACCCAAACAGGGTTGTCGGGGCGACATTGAATGTCATGACCTCGAAGCGGTCATCGGCGGACAATTCATCGATAAATGCCTCCACCGAACTGCGGGATATGATCAGTTTGCGGTCGTTGCCCATGCTGCCGGAGATATCCAGGAGAAACACGTAAGCCATCCCCTGATCGAGGGTCGCGAGTTCTTCGCCGGCGGTCAGCGTCAGGTAGAAGAACCCGTCTTCGCCTTTTTGCCGGGATGTGATGAGGTCGATACCGGTCTGGGGGCGCGCCATGTGGCACACCACCACCACATCACGTTCCAGACTGCCTTCGTTTGATTCCAGGCTGGCCTGACGATAGTGATCCGAATGGGTCGCCACGACAAAGTCCTTCCCGTGGCTGGGGCTTTCCATTCCCGTGATGGGAACAGCGGATTTCACATCCAGGTTGATGGCAAATTTGCCTGTGGTTCGTGAATTGATGTCATTCCGGGTCACGGTACTCAGGGGATACACATAGGTGGCCGCATTGTTGTCCACATCCAGCTCCTGGTAGTAGGTGATCTGGACCCGTTGCTCGGCCCGGGGTTGAATGGGAAAAATGCGCATTTCAAAGGTCTTGTAANCGACCTGTTCCAGCAGGCCGGGATCACGCCGTGTCCGCTTGTAACTGTCGTATATTTCCCTGGCCCGTTTTTTTTCGAGAACCTCCCCGNTCATCTCTTTCCCATTGATCCACATACTGAAATTGGACACCGAGGCACCCTTCGGCACCGGAAAGGTATACAGGGCCTCCACCTGGCGGTTTTCCGTATTCTTAAACACCTGGGTGACACGGGTTACCGCGATTCCGTTGTTGATGGTGACATGAACATCATGCTCCTGGATATTGAGGACACCTCCGAAGCCGCCATCAGCAATGAGCAGACCGGCCGCTTTCGCATTGCCCGGCAGGATAACGCACAGCAGCATGGCAGTGGCCGTCAACACGGGAAACATGCGCCGTATGAGTCTGTTAATGCGTGCTCTCATGCGTTTCATGGTCATTCTCCTTTCGTTGCCGTTGTATTCGGACGCCGTATCCGGAGAAATCAGCACCGGTGGGCATCTGCCTCTGATAAGACCAAGAACTGTGCCAGCCACGGAAAAGAGAATTAACCAATTGAAAATACGGTTAATAATTTAATATGGGATTCAGGGGTCTTTTTTGATATTATTCAAATTATGATTGCCATGTGTACATAATATGTACACACGATTCAAAACTGGGATGACGCATTTTCAGCGAAGGGCTGAAAAGAGCCATCCGGATTGGAGCAACATCCACATCACGGTGATGCCATGGTCTCTGAAGCGTATCGACTATCCAATGACGAGCGCCGATTTTTCGCCCTTGTAAACCGGGCGGTTTTTGCAAATCCATTCAGCGATGAGCGGGCGGCCTTGGATCGGGAGATTGCCGGGGTCGAAACCGGCGTGTCGGCGGATGTCGCACTTAACCGTTCACTCCGGGAGATCTTTCGGCGGATTGGGAAACTGGACAGTGACGGCCGTTGCGACATTCATCGGTTCACCGGAAAAGATCGGGAACTGATTGAAAATTCCCTACTTTTCGAGTTCTTCCACCGCTATATGGAACAGTTTGACCAGCTCATCCTGGATCAGATCAATGCCGGGAAAACATCTTTGAAGGTTCCGTTTGCATCCGAGGCGTTTGCATCCCTCGAGGCCAGAGGTTTTCGGCGAGGGGACATCCGTCGGTACTTCGAGGTCGTCTATCAGCTGCGACGGGCCTTTTTCTTTATCGATCGGAATCTTGTGGGCTGCAGCCAGGGGATGCGGGAGGTGCGGCGGGAACTATGGAACAATGTGTTTACCCATGATCTGAACCTCTACAACACGTATCTGTGGGATCGGATGGAGGATTTTTCGACCTTGATTCTGGGCGAGACCGGAACCGGAAAGGGGACCGCCGCAGCCGCCATTGGTCGATCCGGGTTTATTCCGTTTGATGAAACACGGGAATGCTTTGCGGAGAGTTTCACCGAAACATTCGTCTCCCTGAACCTGTCCCAATTTCCCGAAAATCTCATCGAATCGGAACTGTTCGGGCACAAAAAGGGGGCATTCACCGGAGCTGTGGACGACTACCAGGGCGTCTTCGATCGCTGTCGGCCTCACGGCTCGATTCTTCTGGATGAAATCGGGGAAGTTTCCGTGCCGGTTCAGATCAAACTGCTGCAGGTGCTGCAGGAGCGGGAATACAGCCCGGTGGGCAGCCATCTTCGGCATCGATTTAACGGGCGCGTTATCGGGGCCACCAATCGGTCCTTGGCGGAATCACGTCGGGAGGGCCGCATTCGGGATGATTTCTATTATCGGCTCTGCTCGGACGTGATCGTGGTGCCGCCGTTAAGGGAGCGGATCCAGCAGGATCCGGGTGAGCTGGATGAACTGATGACCCTGATTATTCGGCGTCTCCTCGGAAAGGTATCCTCCGAAATCAGGAATATGGTGCGTCAGGTGATCGATCAGAACCTGGGGCGGCAATATCCCTGGCCGGGAAATGTTCGAGAGCTGGAACAATGCGTGCGTCGCGTGCTGCTGAACCGCAGCTACCGCGGTGAAACGCGTTCCGGGGCATCGGATCTCGTGACCCTACTGACCGACGGCATTCGCGACGGGACCTTAGCGGCACAGAAACTGCTCTCCGGATACTGCGCCCTGCAGTACCGGTCNTGCGGCACCTATGAGGAGGTGGCCCGTCGGGTCAACCTCGACCGGAGGACGGTCAAAAAATATATCGATGAGTGGGAGCACCCAACCGATGCTTAAGTTGTGACCTTCGCTGACTCTCAGGGCAAAGTAAAGGAGACACCGCGTGGCATTCTGGACCTTTCTAGCAGACCTTTTGCTGCTCGTTGGATTGGCCTTCGCGTTTGGACTGGCGGCCAGAAAGCTGAAACAGAGCCCGANTATCGGTTATTTGGCTGCGGGGGCGGTCGCCGGCCCATTATTATTCAACACCAGAGCCGTGGCCAACGTCGCCGAACTGGGGGTGGCATTGCTGCTGTTTTCCATCGGACTGGAATTTTCGTTCCACCGGTTGAAGACCTTTGGCGGAAAGATCATTGTCATGGGGATGCTGCAAATTCTGGTCACCAGCGGCATCTTTATGGGCATCCTCTTTCCGTTTCTCGGAACCGGCAACGCGATGATGATCGGCATCATGGTGGCCCTGAGTTCCACGGCTGTGGTGCTTCGCGTCCTTGTGGAAACCTCNGCGATCGATTCCATCCGCGGCCGGTTGTCTCTGGGTATCCTTCTGGTTCAGGATATCGCCGTACTGCCGGTCCTGCTCATCATCGGGGTCTTGGGAGGCGCGGATCCATCTACGGGTATCCTGATTCAGACGATCCGAATTATCGGGAGCATGGTTGGACTGGTCCTCATCTTTTACCTGATCTTCTATCTGGTGCTCCCCAGGCTTTTACTGACGGAAGGGACGTTTGCCGAAAGGGATCTCGTGATCCTGCTGGCGATTCTGGCCGGCGTCGGATCAGCCTGGGCCGCCCACAGCCTCGGATTATCAGCGGCACTTGGGGCGTTTGTCGCCGGATTGCTGGTCGGCGAATCACCCTTTGCGCATCAGATGAGAGCCGATATCGGTTCCATCCGTACGCTCTTTCTCACCCTGTTTTTCACGTCCATCGGCATGCTTCTGGACATTCAGTGGCTCGTTTCCCACCTGCCGGTTGTTGTTGCCGCTGCCCTGGTCGTATTTTCGGGCAAATCGATAATTATTCTTGGGCTCGCCCGCTTGTCCGGAGTATCTCCGGTATCGGCCATGGCCACCGGCATTACTCTGGCCCAAATCGGAGAATTTTCCCTCATTGCCGCTTCCGCCGCGGCAACTGCAGGGATTTTCCCTCAAAACTTGCTCTCTCTGACGGTGGCAACCGCCGTGGTATCGATGTTTTTAGCCCCCTATATGGTAGTCTATGCGGAACCCCTGGCCACCTGGTTCAATAGACGGTTTCGGCCGACCTCGACCTCCGATGACAGCCGGGCACCCGAGGAGGGCGTGTCGTCGCCGTGCGCGGTGTACGTTGTGGGATTCGGCCCTGCCGGTCGTCAAATTATTGAGCAACTGGGGGACGATGACGTGACGTTCCATATTATTGAATTGAACCCGGTCAGCGCTCGCAAGGCCAGGGAACAGGGACACCAGATCCACATCGGTGATGCCGCCTCGCCCGACTTTTTACTGGAAACGGGATTCGCCGATGCGCGAGTTGTTGTCATTACCGTACCGGACCCGGAAACCTCCGCAACGATCATCCGACTGGTCCGCTCAATTGCTCCGGATACCTTCATTCTTGTCCGGGCCCGATACGAGGTCAGCTGTGACAGGTTGAAAAATGCCGGGGCGGATATGCTGGTCAACGAGGAAGAAACCATCGGCATGGTGCTTGCCGTGAAATTGCATGATGCAGTATTTNCGGAAAGCGATGTGGCCCTGGCGTGTGCCATTACGGGAGCGCCGGAGCCCCAGGAAGTCATCGCCGAAAGCTCCGATCAGGAAAGGGACANCAGGTAGGCGCGGAGATTCTGCCGGGTATTGCTCAGACCGAATTTTTTGCGCAGATTTTTTTGGTGAAAATTGACGGTCGTGACCGATACGTTCAGAATGTCCGCGATCTCTTTACTGCTGCGTCCCTCCTTGACCAACGCGGCCACCTGGATTTCCTGGGGCGTCAATATCATCTGGGCCGATTTCAGGCGCTGCAGAAGAGGAGAAATCACATCGTTTAAATGGGCATGGGTGATCTCCACCAGGGTGCGTTCCCTTGGTTTCAGCCGTGCATTCATCAATTTCTCGACATAAGGAAAAACCAGCTCCCGGATGTTGGCCAGGACCTTCTGCTCGAGTTCGGCCTTGTCATTCTCCCGCTGGGTCAGGAGCACTTTCAGGGCGATATTGGCTTCTTCCAGGCTCTGTTTCTGCTCCAGGAGCTCCATCTCGCTGTGCCGCAGGGATTCCTCGGTGAGTTTCAGAACGGTAATATCTTCATGGCTGACGACCACGTGAACCGGCTCAACACCGTTCATGCGGATGGATCGCAGATAGTACCAGTGCTTGCCGTCCGGTGCATGGCACGGATAGTCGTATAAAAATTCCTCCGTCTCCCCGGCGATGACCGATCGGATTCCCTGGGCTACGGCCCGGGCATCGTCGGCTTCGGGTCCGGTAGTGGCATCGCACAATTTCAGATAGTTGACCCCCACAGAAGAGAGGTCTCCTGTCATCTCCCCCCGATCGGCGTAATCACGCCAGGCCTGGTTGGTCTCGACGATAACGCCCTGATGATCCAGGATGGCGATATGGGCGGAAAGGGAGTTGAGTACTGTCTGAGCCAGAGGATCGGTAAAGTCCGGGCGGTTTTTCTGTCGTACACGTTTTGCCATGGCATGCCTTCCCACGTTGTTTGGTCTTCCTGCGGCGATCCTGGGACCGACACCACAATAGATTAAACATAGCACAACCGTCGTGCGCGAACAATTTTGCTGGAATATGGCCTGGAATCCTCCACATCCCCTTTATGTTTGACCACATCGAAGCCATCCAATACTATACTCATGTTGTACCCATAAACATCCATTGAGGCCATGCCCATGAAATCGGATAGACAGATAACCATTATCGCGGGGGCAATNGGTGCGGCAGTNTTTGCCGGATTCCTGTTCTTATTTCGCATGTCGTGGATCGTTAGTCTGATCGGTGGGTTGGGAGCATTCTGGCTGGCCAAAAGAATGCTTGGGGGATCATCCAAGGAACCCGCTACCGGAAGCGGCGGCGGATTCCGACGATCGATGGTTCAGATGGCTAGGGAGATCCGGATCGAGAAGCGCCAGCTCAGACAACTGGCTCGGCTATCCCAATCCATCGATAACCCGGGAATCCGTGAAAAAGTGGACGCGATTTGCGGGCTGTCTGAAAAAATTTTTCAGAATTTTAAAGATGATCCGGACGACATGCGCCAGGCCCATCGATTTCTGAGCCAGTTCCGGAAAATTCTTCCCATTGTTGAAAACTATGTTCATCTATCGACGGATCCGGACCGGAAAGGTGTACTATCGGAAGAAGATGAGGCCGAGATCGCCGCCGCTCTGGGCGAGTTCGAAGACAACCTTCGCGATGTCTACAAGGCCTATCAGGAAAACAATCTCCAGCGGCTCCGGTTTACGACCGGGACTCTCAGGCGCATGATGGATATGGAAGAATCGATCCAGCGCAAGGGAAGAGGCTCCAAACGCAAGGACTCCTGACAATACGAGACGGTGCCACCGAATGTCGCAACATCGTTCAGGCCAAGGAAAGGAGCATACCATGAGCGACGAATTGCAGGAAAGTGAATCATCTGTGACCAATGAATCGAATTTACCCGCCATACGGCTCGCCGGAGATATCGTTCCCAAGCCTCCCAAGGATATTGCACCATCGGTGGCGGAATCTGTGGAAACCGCCGCCCAAACGATGGCCCAACTGGTTGTCGACACACCGGATGACCTGAATACGCTTTCACAACTTACCCGACTCGGAGAAGATTCCCAGCAACAGGGCACCAGTTTTCTGGAGGCACGGAGGCTAACGGTCGGCGAAATGATGAAGCAGGTCAGTGATGGAACCCATAATCCCCTGCCGAACCAGATCAAGCAGATGCGATCGATCATGGAGCGCTTCGATCCCCGACCGTTTCGGGATCAGATCGAGCTGGCCAGCAAATACGGCGGCTCGGGGGTGAAGAACCTGTTTATGCGAAAGGTCCGGGGGGTCCCGCTGATCGGAGATCTGATCCGGAGCATTGCCGACAATTTCGCACCGATCAGCGATGAAATCGATAATCTGCTGATGTCCATGGAGGGGGGTCTTGTTCGGCTCGACGAAAACAATGCTGCTGTCCTGACCCAGTCCGACGAGCTTAAAAAACTCATCATCCAGGTGGAGCTGAGAGCCTACGAGGCCGAACTGGTATTTGCCAAGCTCAAAGAGATGCATGCCCAGGCGGCACCGGAAGACAAACAGAAGATCATGAACGCCATGAGCCGGGTCGGAAAGCGGGCGCTGTTTCTGCGCGCCAACGAACAGATTTTTCTCCAGGTCCTCACCGGTCTTCGCACCAGCGTCACCACAAATTTCGAGCTGAGAGATACCGTATCCATGCTTAGGGATCAGGCCGCACCGCTGCTCACCAATCTCTATGCACTGATCGTCGTTCAGGAAGAAGCCCGACAGATTGCCGAGGCCGCTTCAGCCACACAGGAGATGGTCACCGATCTGCTCAAAGGAGGGGCTGAAATTACCCGGGACAACGTCGAGATTATCGGCCAGGTGGGCATCAAGATGATGACCGAGATGGATAAATTGATCGAATCGAAGAATATCTTTCTGGAAGCCGTGGCAAAGGCCGACCAGCTTGCCGAACAGACCGTCACGGCGGCCACCCAAAGCATACCGGCGCTCCAGGAAGCCTCCGACGAATTGCGGAAGGTCGTCAAAGAGCATGAAACGGCGGACCTCATGATAGAAGCACCGGAAGAGGACCGGAAGGGAGAATAAAATTTAGATGCAATAAAACAAGACCGTCCCTGCTTTTATCTGCGTAGGGCATTTAGATCTGTTCAATATCGAAGTGGCTGTCGGGCCAATGGCTTAATTCGGCTGTGACTTCTTTGACCACATCAAAGGGCGCATCGTCGGTTTCGTATCGTACCTGGAGCCGAAAGGCCATCTCTTCCAGCGGATTGTCGCGATAGCCCTGGGTAATGGTGCCGATCGCCCAGGCTGTCAGGTAGCGGTCTGTCCCCAAATACTCCCACTGCACCACATGCAGCAGCTCATGAAAATGGACCGCATCCCAATCCGCCAGATCCCGGCGGATGAAAATCGTGGTGTCCCAGGGAATCCCCTTGATGTCCCACTGTTCGATTTCGGCAAGCTGGGGCAGTCCGAAATACCCTAGAGGGGGAACCGGGCAGCGGTCCACAATGACCCGCTGCACCCGTTGGAGCAATGAGGCGGGATAGTACCTGTCGAGCTTCGAGAACTGTCCGTCGACAACCGGTTGCATCCGGGTTTTATGGACAGCGAGCGTTTCGGCAATCCAGTGCTTGATGTCGGATAACAGTTTTTGAAGACGCTCAGGTTCCATCCACGTGTGCCTCTCCTAACGGAACAGAAATAGAGTGTGTGCTTATTTAAAAAGCTCCAGTAGGAATATTTTCACCACGAAGATTACGAAGAAAAATAGTTCAAATTCATAATTTACTCTTCGTGCTCTTCGCCTGCCGTGCCATAGCTTCAGCGACGGCTGGTGGTCTTCGTGGTGAGACAAACCCTATTCCATTTAACCTGTGCTTTCTGGGTAACCCCACAGAAGAGATTAAAACGATACATGGATCACAAGTATCGACGTGATCCCGTGGGATTTCGACCGGACCGGCCGGAGGGCTACACCGCTCAGGTACCGCCGAATCCGATGGTCACGTCATCGCCGTTCACGATGACCGGGACTTTACGGACACCTTCGGACAGTTTGAGCATGGCGTCCATGTATTTGCTGTCCTGTTTGACATCGAAGTACTCGTGACCATCATGGGCCTCACAGGCCTTGGTGGTGTACGGTCACCCCGCTTTGCCGTAGATAACTATGTTCTCTGCCATGTGTTCCTCCTTCCTCCCCTTAACCAGAATATTGCATGAAATCTTTTCAGCATTTTTCTGAAAAGAAGCAATGTCGGGGCGTTCCTGTAAATTTGAATTTGTTAGGCAACAGTACAATTTGTCATAGTCAAGATTTATAGTCGTTTCTATAAATATGTTCCGTTTGACGACCGCTAATGGCCGGTACGGTGCCCGGCCCTACGTTACAGTTTTGTAAAGCTTTCGTAGGGCGGGGCACTGGTCTTCGCAAAGGCTTCGCCCCAACACGCTGTACCCGCCTGCAACAGATCGCACTGTGCGCTGTTCCAATCGAAACAGGCCGTGGCGAGACCTTGACACGGCACCCGGCAGAATTTCGGTTTAACGACCGAGTCTATCGCCCCAGTTCACAGCAGCATAGAAAAACACGCCGCTGAAACTGAAATTGACCGTACCGACCAGATCGACTCCGGGGTAGGGTGTAGTTTCGGCGTCAATCTGAAGATCGAAGAAATTGTATCCGCCCCCGATGCCAAAGTACTTGTTGATCTGGTATTCCAGGCCGATCCCGAAATCGATGATGTCGCCCGTAAAATCGCCGATTTTCAGGTAAAAGACATCCACGTTCTGGTAAAGCAGCAGTCGCGGCGTCAGTGCCACCCAGAGATCCAGACCGACCACCGGCAGGGGAGCGGTAATACTCTCGTTGGCTGCCACCTGAAGGCCAAATCCGGGGGCCTTAAATTCGCTTCTAAATTCCAGGGGCATCACAAAGGCTCCGGCACCGATGTTGATCCACACCCGTTTGGCCTGGACCAACGAGTATTTGTATTTGAGGCTGATGATCTGAAAGTTGAAATCGGTATCGACCGTCGATCCTGTTGGTATCGTGGTGTCGCCGATCGGGATGTCGTCGGTCACCTGGTTGAAACCGCTGCGCCTAAAATCCGACCAGCCCACGCCCAGGTGGTGGCGCCGCTTTTTTCCCAGGGCCGCGTCAAACTTGGCGACAAATACCACTAGATCGGTGTCGAGACCGAGGGCCCCTTCCGTATCCACGACCACGCCGGCCGCCAGCGACTTTTCGCCGATTTGCACCGAGCTGTCCAGGGCGGCCATATACCCGCCCAAGGAGAGCCGGTATCTGCCGAGCGGAAATTTACGGTAACGCTTGGTCTCTTCATACGCGTGACCCGTTCCGGAACAGAGCATCACCAGGACAAACGCGACAACCGCTGTTTTAATCCGTCCCAAATTCACGACCCATCCTCCTTTATGCGCGTTTGAGAACTATTATAGTGCACCACGTACCGCATACGCGTCCTTGACGCGATCCTGCAGGCAGATCTGGCGAAATGACGAACTTTCGGCGGATTCGTACCAGTCATATCCGATCTGCCGGCATGCATCGCAGGCCTTTCTTGGGATGTGCACCGCCAGGATGCGGTCCCCCCGGTCCGATGAGGAATCGATGCGCAGTGCGCCGGCGCAATCCCGGCAGATCCGGATGGTTTCCTGCTGCCGCTCGTTGAGCATGTCGGTATCGTAGAAAATGCCCCGGGAGCGTTCCTCGAACTCGGAATCTTTTCCAACGGCATCCCTCGGATGCAGACTTGCCTTCCAGTTCTGATGCACCACCCGTGCGATCTGTTCGATGGCGGCTGTCGTCGACGGTGTTTGGCGGATCGTTTCAAAATCGTAATCCGGTTCCAACACCTTGCCGTAGTCGAGCCCGGCCATGGCCAGGATGATGCCGAGGTTGACGTAGGGCAGGGCACCTTCGATGGAATAGCCGCCCTCCAGGACGGCGATGTCCGGTTTGAGCCGTTCGGTCAGGGTGGCATACCCCTGGGCGGAGAAATTCATATTGGTGATGGGATCGGTATAGTGGTTGTCCTGGCCGGCGGAGTTGATGATGATGTCCGGCTGAAAGTCCTCCAGCACCGGGAGGATCACATGATCCAGGACATGGAGGAATCCTTCTTCAGAGGTATAGGGGGGCAAGGGGATGTTCAGCGTTTTGCCGAAAGCATTCGGCCCGCCCAGTTCTTCCACGAATCCCGAGCCCGGATACAGGGTCCGGCCGTCCTGGTGGATGGAGATGAACAGGGTGTCCGGGTCGTGCCAGTAAATGTCCTGGGTGCCGTCGCCGTGGTGGCAGTCGGTGTCGACAATGGCCACCCGGTCGATGGCATAGGCCTGCCGCAGATACTCGATCATGACCGCTTCGATGTTGATGCTGCAGAATCCCCGGGCCCCGTGGACCACCCGCATGGCATGGTGGCCGGGGGGGCGCACCAGGGCAAAGCCGCGGTCCACCTGCTTGTCGAGGACCGCCGAACCGATGGTTTTGGCCCCGCCCGCACTGATCAGATGGGACTCGGTGGTCACGCTGTTCACATCAGGCACACAGAAGTGAACCCTCTGGACATCCTCAATAGTGACGGGATCCGGCTTGAACTCCTGGATACCGTCGATGTCCAGCAGCCCTTCCTCGAGCACCTGGTCCTGGGTGTAGAGTAGGCGCTCCTCCCGTTCGGGATGGGTCGGGCTGATGGCCCAGTCAAAGGCCGGAAAGAAGACCAATCCGGTCTTGTGCTTTGCGGTGAGCATATTTCCCACCCCTCAAAAAAAATGACAGTGGATAATTTATGGTGCCGGCTCGGGATTTAAATCCGAAACCTGCATTCAATGTTTAAGTGCAACACTCGGCCTTAAAGACTTCCGGCGGTGTTTTGAATTTCAAGCATTTTCTTGGCCGGTTGTTAAGCC
>Ga0049113_10000063_pt1 | contig 25195 bp, 15 predicted proteins | sample WorMettanBELIZE1_FD_55214 | JGI IMG/M metagenome (GOLD analysis project Ga0049113, IMG submission 55214) | Marine gutless worms symbiont microbial communities from Max Planck institute for Marine Microbiology, Germany - Olavius tantulus BELIZE.1 | ecosystem: Host-associated > Annelida >... | reverse complement strand
TTTTTAAATATATTAGACTAATAACCTCATCGCGGGGTGTCAAGCGGCGGATTTTGAACCCGGAGACACGGGTGTTTGGGAAGGTGGAGGATACCGCCGTGGAAGGGATGTCCGGGAGGGGGAAACAGAGGCCAATGGCGCCACGGAACGGTTACTTTAGAATTATGCGCTGATCCCCTGTCAACGACGGAATCCCGCTTGCAACAGAAACATGCCATGTTGTAAGCAACCATCAGACTGGCACGATGGTCCGTCACCCACATCAAAGGAATACCCGATGATTAAGATTCTAACCAAATATGCCCTGCGGGGGGCAAACATATACAGTTATCGGCCGGTGATCGTTCTGAGAATCGATTTGGGTAGCTACAACGAGGTATTTACCAACACGATCGAGGGTTTTGTCGATCGCCTTCTGGAGATGATACCCAGCCTTGAGGATCATCGCTGCTCCGAGGGCGTGAAAGGCGGCCTGATTACACGGATGCGGGAAGGCACTCTGCTGGGACATGTGATCGAGCATATCGCACTGGAACTTCAGTACATTGCTTATATGGATGTCGGCTTCGGTAAAACCATCGACACGGATACCGAAGGCGTGTTCGAGGTCATTTACAGTTACTGGGTGGAAGAGGCCGGCCTGTATGCCGGGGTCGCGGCGGTCAATATCGTCAATGCCCTGCTTGATGGGAATTCCTATGATCTTGAAGCCACCATCGCCGAGCTGAAGGATATTCGCGACGACTACTATCTGGGACCGTCCACCGCCGAGATCATACGGGAGGCGGAACGGCGCAAAATCACCGTCATTCGACTCGATGATTACAATTTGGTGCAACTCGGGGAAGGTAAATACCAGAAGCGCATTCAAGCGGCCCTGACCTCCAATACCAGCCTCCTCGGCGTGGAGACCGCCGGCAACAAACGCCTGACGAAAAACATACTGGAAGATGCCGGTATTCCCGTACCCAAAGGGACCGTGGTCAGAAAACTCAAAAGCGCTGTTGAGGACGCCGAATGGATTGGATACCCCGTGGTGATCAAGCCCCACGACGGCCACCATGGCAAAGGTGTCACCACAAATATATCCAATGAAAAGGAAGTGGTGGAGGCATTCGATCGCGCCAAGGCGATCAGCGACCGGGTCATCGTGGAGCAATATCTAACCGGCAATGATTACCGCATCCTGGTGGTGGACGGTAAATTTGTGGCCGCCGCCAAGCGGGTGCCGGCCTCTGTGACCGGAGATGGCCGGCACACCATCGCCGAACTGATTGATATCGAAAATCAGAACCCGGATCGGGGGTTCGGTCATGAAAAAATGATGACCCGCCTGAGGATTTCACCAGTGACCGAGCATTTACTGGCCAAATCCGGCTATGACATGAAAACGGTGCTCGAGGACGGGGAGCTCTTTTTACTGGAACTGACGGCCAATCTATCCACCGGCGGCTCGGCTGAAGATGTCACCGACAGGGTTCACACGGCCAATCGGTTTATGGCCGAGCGCATTGCCAAGATTGTCGGCCTGGATATTGCCGGCATCGATGTGATGGCTGAAACGTTGAGCAAGCCGGCCGGTAAGATCGGTGGAGCCGTCATCGAGGTGAATGCGGCCCCGGGGCTGAGAATGCACCTGGCTCCGGCCAAGGGCAAGCGGCGCAACGTGGCCCGTCCGATCATCAATATGTTATTTCCCGAGGGCACGATCTCGGATATTCCCATTGTCGCCGTAACCGGGACCAACGGAAAAACCACCACCGTGCGTATGATTGCCCACCTGCTCAAAGGGGTCGGCTACAGCGTGGGGATGACCACCACAGACGGAATATATTTGCGCGACCGTCTCATCGTCAGCGGGGATATGAGCGGTCCCCATTCGGCCCGGGTGGTCTTGCGTGATCCGATGGTCGATTGCGCGGTTTTTGAAACGGCCCGCGGCGGTATTTTACGGGAAGGTCTGGGCTACAAGATGGCCGACGTGGGGGTTGTGCTCAATGTGCAGGCCGATCATCTGGGCCTAAAAGGTATTCACACCATCGAAGACCTGGCCAAGGTTAAATCGGTGGTTGCTGAAATGGTGCGCGAAGGCGGTGTAACAGTGCTCAATGCCGACGATGAACAATGCATCAACATGGCCCGATACTGCCGGGAACAGATCATCTATTTTTCCTTACGGCCCTCAAATCCGGTCATTCAGGAGCATATCGAAAATGAGCACACCGCCGTGGTCTATGATCGTGGATATATCACCATTGCATCCGGAGAAATGGCGATTCCCGTGGCACGGGCCGTGGAAATGCCCCTGACCATGGAAGGCCGGGCCCTATTTAACGTACAGAATGCCCTTGCCGCCACGGCCGTTGCCCATGCCATGNGTCTTAAAATCGAGGAAATACGCCAGGGTCTGGTTTCCTTTTTTCCTTCCCCGTCACAAACCCCCGGCAGGNCCAATTTTTTCAGCATACAGGACGTGGAAGTCATGTTGGATTATGCCCACAATCCATCGGCCTACCAGAGCATTCTGGACCTGGTGAAGCGCATGGGGCACAAGCGACGTATTATTGTCTTTGATGTCGTGGGCGACCGGCGGGACGAGGACATTCGCGAGATCTGTGGTATAATAGCCAGGCATTGCGAGCATGCCGTGGTCTACGAGGACAAGGACCTTCGGGGAAGGACGGAAGGAGAGTTGATGACCCTTGTCGAACAGGCGCTTATTGAAAAAGACTTCGATGCGCAGAATATCGACAAGATATCCGGTGAGACGGAGGCCATCAACCATGCCCTTTCCATCGCCCGTAAGGATGACCTGGTGTGCATCATGTCGGGAAGGGTCGATCAGGTCATTCAGCATCTGTATGCTCTGAAGGAGGATGCCGAACCGATCTGATCGGACGACCCGATACGGGGCTGAAGGTTACTTTTTGAACACAAGAGAAGGCGATTACGGGAATGCATCGAGGATTGTTATTCTTAATCGGCGGCGCCGAGAACAACACAGGGGACCGTGGCANTCTAAAACACATTCTGGATACGACCCGGGCGACCCGAATCGTCCTGATTCCCACGGCGTCCTGTTATCCCCGTGATGTGCATCGAGACTACGGTGATACATTCAGTGTACTGAACATCCCGGAGACCATCTGTCTGGACATCCGGGATGCCCAGGAAGCCGACGAGAAACAATTCCTGTCTGCCGTGGAAGAAGCGGATCTCGTCTATTTTAGTGGCGGAGACCAGGTCCGGCTGGTTTCCAAACTGGTCCATACGCGGTTGTTGAAACGGATTCGGTCCCGGTTCCAAACCGGCGATCTGCACATCGCCGGAACCAGTGCCGGCGCGGCGGCCGCGGGCAATCCCATGATCTACGACGGAGACTACAAGGGGTCACTCAAAGGTTCCATCGGATCGATGGAAGGATTTGGATTGATCGATGGGATAACCATTGACACCCATTTTTCCGCACGCCAGCGCCTATTCAGGCTCTCGCAATTTCTGATCAGCGGCACGTGCGAAAAGGGGATCGGCCTCGATGAAAATACCGGCATCGTGGTCTACCCCAACGACGAGTTCGAGGTGATCGGCGCCGAAATGGTCACTGTGTTAAACAGCGCCGATGTCACCGGTTCGAATTACCACGATGTAGGGAAAGACACACCATTGTGCTTCAACAATATGAGAGTAGGATTTCTGTCACCCGGCACGCGGTTTTGCCTTACAAAATGGGATGTCCTAACTTAGGGGAAGATCGCGATCTGTTTCCGACCTGCTATGCGCTAAGCCGAGGTCATTCTACGGAGTCTATTTGGTTTTAAATCCGGATGTTGCCGGAATATCGGCGCCAGCACCTCCAACAGCATTTCTCCCATTATCCTGCCTGTCACTTTTTTAACTGAACAACAATACGAAAAAAGTATGAATTTGGATGCATTCCGGCGCAGCATATTGCAAGGATTGTGTTAGGAGCTGTCAAATTGACAGTTCCCGGAATATTTAGTATTTTAAACCCATACAAAAACAGGCTATAGGGCAGTTTAGAGCGGCTGGTGATGGTGTATCCAAGTTCCGACCCAAACACCATCAGAACAGCCGTTTTTCTCTTTATTCTCTTCCCGGCCNATTCTTTTTCCTTTCTAGTATCCCGGAATCATCCGTCGATGATCCACCAATCTGATCGGGAGAAGAAACAATCATGTACTGGCGCCCCCCTGCCAAAAAAAACCATCGAAATCCCACCAGGTATCCGGGTAAGCATAAGTTCTCCAGAGAACGCGATAGACTGTTGAAATGGCCATATTTTCTATTAATGGTCGTGATGTTGGGGGTGATCGGGCTGTCGGTGCATCCCCTAGCCGCGAAGATTTACCGATACCAGGATGAGGATGGTAACTGGTGCTTTACGAATGCACCTCCGGGCGAAATGCTTGCCAATCCGATTGAAGAAGAGCGTTCCCAGGAAAAACTTCTATCGATAATGGCCAAATCCCAGGATCAGCTGACACGATACAAAGCACTGGTTCGAATTAAACAGTTGAAGGATACGGCCATGGTTGAAGGGCTGATAGAAATTCTAAAAACACATCCGGAGAAGCTCATCCGCAACTATGCGGCCAGTGCACTCGGGGCTATCGGAGATGATCGTGCGGTCCGTCCGATTATCGAAGCTGTGGATGAAAACAGGGTCGACGAGGCAGCGTATAAAGCCTTGGGAGAGTTTGGTGATAAAAAAGCGCTTCCGGCGTTGCACCGTGTCCACCAGGACAGAAACAAACCTGAGTTTTATCGGGTCACCGCGCTTAAGGCGATCAAGAAGATAGAATATTCAAACGGCATTATATCGGACGCGGATGCGTCGACTTCCGATCAAACCATTCCGAACCTTAAATGCTTTCGCGCCATAGATGAATTTAAGGTCGACGTTCCATGCAATTGGATGCAGGGAAAGGTTAACAAGCCGTCGACCCTTTTTGATTGTCCGGTGATAGCCTATGAAAGGGCCCAGAATAAGTCGAAGAATCCAACGGCGTATATGGATCTCATCGTCCTCGACAACTCGAGCGGAAAACAGTTGGATAGTTTTCTTCTGAAACGTTCCCAGGGTCAGTTGCGAATTCCAAGCACCGATATACTAGTCGCCGGACTCAAAGGTTTCAAGAAAGCCTACGTCTATGATCCGCCAAAGAGAGGCTACTACTCATATGAGTTGTCCGCCGTCTTTACGGACGGACAGAAAGTTTTGTACACCTGGGGTGTCGGGGCCAAAGATTTTGACCGCGGCTTGATGCCGGTCATGGAAAATGCGATCACCACGGTACGGCCAAGGTAAATTTTCTTCAACGGGACCCTCGAATCCTTTACTCTCACATCTCCTTCAGAAACAATCCGCCATATCTACCAAAAATCCGTATTAGTTCATTTTTTTATCTTCATCCTCGTTGTAGTCTTCTGTGGTGTGAATCACCCGAATCCATCCAGTTTGTTCTTTCTACAAAACCGCAACGAGATCATATAGGTTGTAAGTCAAAAGGGTTAGGAATTCAAACAGATTAGCGTATAGACCCCCCCGTTAGGGTATCGATTTTCGAATCATAACGGGCTTCGATCGGTTTTGTAGAACAACAGAATTGTGGTAAAATGTATTGTCGTGTTTTTCCGGAGGGAATCTGTAAAAGAAATACTCCCAGTTTCATCACAGAACGCTGGGCGAAAAGGTATCAGTTGATTTGGCCTGACGACGCACATTCATGTGTGAAATCCTAAGCGGACAGAAGTAGTTTAATATTCGCTTTTACTACCCGAAGGAAAAACGCCCGTGCATGACGGCGAATCATCCTGGTTAACGCCNCCGGTACAGAGAATCATGCTGATCGCCATTCTGGGATTAAGCCTGATTATCGGATTCCTCACCGTGGCCCAGATGCACAGAAGCCCGTTTGGCAACTTCCCCATGATCGACGAGAAAAGCTATGTCGATTGGGGCATGCGCATAGCCTCCGGGGATCTGATGGGAGAAAAGGCCTTTTACCAGGACCCGCTCTATCCCTACTTTCTGGGACTCTGCTTTCGCGTATCAAACGGCTCGTTGGTTTTTGCCCGATTGATTCAGGCCATACTCAGTACGGTTTCGGTGTTCCTCGTATTTCTCACGGCCCGGCACCTGTTTGGAAATCTTACCGGAGTCCTTGCCGCCCTTCTGATGGCGCTTTACGGCCCTCTATACTTCTACAGTGCAATTCTGATCAAAGTCACTCTGATCGTTTTTTTTACGGCATTGGCATGCTACCTGGCCGCAGTAGCGCCGAATAACCCGCGAAAGTCTTGCTGGATCGTTTTGGGTATGTCCATGGGTCTCCTGACGCTGCTGCGAGGCAACTTTCTGATGTTGATCCCGTTTGTGGTTGCCTGGGCGCTGGTAGTAAAACCATTTTCCGGCGGAAGGGAACGGATGGTCCGGGCGGCACTGTCGATTGTGGGAGTCGCCATGGTCTTGGCTCCGGTTACCATTCACAACTATGCCGCCGGTGGTGAATTCGTATTGACCACCAGCCAGGGAGGGGCCAATTTTTACATCGGCAACAATCCGAGTGCCACCGGCGCCTATCCGGCCCTGTCGTTTGTCCGTTACGATCCACAATATGAGGCTTCCGATTGGATGGCAGAAGCCGAACGGCGTACCGGAAAAACCCTCAAGCCTGCCGAGGCTTCCCGGTTCTGGTTCAGGGAAGGGCTGTTATTTCTGGTCCACCATCCAAAGGCCGCCATTCGGCTCCAGTTCTACAAAGCCCGTCTTTTGTTCAACGCCTATGAAATACCGGATAATTATCATTACGATTTCATGCGGAAAAGCTTTATGCCGGCCCTGTGGCTTGGATTTCTCAGTTTCGGCATGCTTCTCGGCCCCGGACTGCTCGGCATGTTGGTGAGCGGGAGGCGGGTCCCGGGTTCCGTTTTCCATATCCTGTTCGCGGCGATTTACGCTTTGAGCGTCATCGCATTTTTTGTGGTGTCGCGATATCGCATGCCAATGGTCCCGGTGCTCGCCATATTCAGCGCCTGGGCATTTCTGGAGATGGTGAAGCGGGTCCGGGAGAAGGCTCTCAAACCGGCAGCCCTTGCGGCGTCGCTTGTAGCCGTGGTGACGGTCATCACCTTCATTCCCACTTCGGATCTATCCNCTTTCTATACCGACAGCTATAAACAGGCAGGCATCGCCTATAGCAATCGCGGTCAATTCGACGAGGCAATCAAATGTTACGAAAAGGCCATCATGCTCTCGCCCACCAAGCCCCTCGCCCATTATTACATGGGAATAGCGCTCCTCAACAAGAAAGACCCGGCCGGGGCCCTGGAAAGCTTCCGGGAAGCGGGTCGCTTGGCCGCCGACAATCCCCTCATCCTCGAGCAACTCGTCATCATTACCCAACGTCTCGGGGACATCACCAGTTCGAAGCGCTATCGGCAAAGATTACGCGATCTTGAAAAAAGCAAAACGACTCTTTAGGTTTGTTGTGCCCTGTTCTTCTTCGAGGGAGGAGTGGTGATGAAACGGATCAGCCGGTTTTGGTTAAGCACGATATTCATATTACTTCTCAGCGGCCCTGCGGGTGCCATGGGGCCCAGTTTTGATTGTACCAAGGCAGGCACCAAAGTTGAGAAAATGATTTGTGCCGACAAGAAGTTGTCGATGCTGGACTTGGCATTGGCAAAGATTTACGCCACGGCGCTGGAGGATGCGTCCGATCCTTCGCAGTTACGACAGCAGCAACGCGATTGGATAAAAAAGCGCAACACATGCCCGGACAAGGCCTGTTTGCAGAAGAAATATCGAGAGCAGATCGTAAGCCTAAAGCTCCTTACGGCTGCCACACCGACAACGGTACAAAAGACACCGGCAGCCAATACACCCAAACCCCTGGCATTTGATTCGGCGGCACCGACGGCCGGGTCATCCCTAAAGCTTCTGCGCATTACCCCGGACGGCACCGATGTGCCGGCGGGTCGGCAGATTGTATTCCAATTCGATCGTCCGGTGGTGCCGATGGGCCGCATGGAACGGGATGCCGCCGAAATCCCGATTCACATTTCGCCAACCGTCCAGTGCGAATGGCGCTGGATCAACACCAGCGCACTGGCCTGTCAGTTGACCGAGGAAAACGCGTTGAGGCCTGCCACGGCTTACTCGGTGGACGTCCATCCCGGGATTGTCACGGAAGACGGTGGTTCGATGACCGAACCGGTGACCCACCGATTTATTACCAAGCGGCCGAGAGTCGACCGTGTGGGGTTTGATGAATGGCGTGCGCCCGGCTGGCCGCGCATTCGACTGATATTCAACCAGGCGGTAACCCGCTCTTCGGTAAATGCGCATTTCCGCTTCGATCCGGCCGGATTTATAAAGAAAGACTACGGGATGACCGTGGAACCATCCGTCCATGACCGCTCACCGGTGTTGTACGCGCCCTTTCCCGGCGAACCTTATGGATTGATCGAGCCCGAATACCGGTCCACCACCGTCGATGACNGGAAAACAGAACATCGGGGTGAAGAAGCCCGGCGGGTGTGGGTCGTGGCCCCGCAGCTGGAACTGCCCCTGGACAGTGATATTTATCTTCAGGTGAAACCCGGTCTGGTTTCGGCGCTCGGTCCGGAGACCGGAATTGAGTCCCGCGTGGCGCTCCGGTTCCGCACCTACCCGGAGTTTCGTTTTCTGGGGGTCGAGTGCACCCATGCCGTCACCCGAAAGACCACGCGGCTGGCGCCGGATCACCGGAGCACCGACCCGTTGCCCGAATCGGGGGTCCAGTGCGCGCCACTCCAGACGGTTGCGTTGGTTTTCTCGGCTCCCGTCATCCATCAGGAGGTCCAGGCGCACCTTCGCTTCCTGCCGGATTTGGCCGGAGGCCGGACCGATTACGATCCATGGGCCAATGCTCACAGCTACAGCCGCCTGGAGTATGCTCACCGGAGAGGGCAGACATACCGCGTCCGGCTGCCGGAGAAGCTGAAAGCCTTCCACCGCTATGAAATCACCAGCGACGAGGTCGGCGTCAAAGACGAGTTCGGACGTGGGTTGGCCGTCCCCATCGACATGGCATTTATGACTGCGCACCGGCAGCCGCGACTGGTGCTCAACCACCAGAAGATCGTGCTTGAGAAGAACGTCGACACCGATGCACCGGTGGTGGTCACCAACCTGAATACGCTGAAGGTGCCGCACCGGGCAATCACACCAGAAGGTCAAATCCACAACCCGGGTTACCAAACACCGGTGGCACCGGCCCAGGATGTGTCATTTGCCATGCGCCTCGGTGTGCGGGATATGCTGGGCAACCGATCCGGTGCGGTGGTCGGCCACATCGACAGCGAACCCCGGGTTCCCAATTACAACAGGCGCCGATACCGGTTCTTCGCCCAGATCACCCCCTTTCAGGTGCATGTCAAACTGGGACATTTTAGTTCCTTGGCCTGGATCACGGATCTGGCCACAGGGGAACCCATAAAAGGTGCCAGGCTTTCGGTGTATGTCGACAGCTACAGACTTCAGAATGTGGTGCCATCCGTCACGTCCGGCGCCCGGGGGCACAGGATTTTCCGAACCTCTGGGCACAAGGGCCACCGCTGTCAGCAACGACGACGGCATTGCCATCTTGCCCGGCACCAAAACCCTCGATCCGGAGTTAGAGCTCCTGAGATATGCCTGGCAAGACGACCGGAAGCGGCTGTTTATCCGCATTGACAAGGGCGATGATTTTGCCCTGGTGCCGCTGGATGGAAACTTTGCCACCCGCCCCGGCAGCGTGGGCTCCCGCATCCGAAAAGAGGACGGGCACCTGCACGCCTGGGGAACCACTGCACAGGGCGTCTATAAGGTGGGCGACACCGTCCAGTACAAATTTTATGTGCGCAACCAGAGCAACCGGCACTGGGTGGCACCGCCGACGGACGGCTATGCGCTCAAGGTCATCGATCCCAAAGGAGAAACCGTCGAGAATATCGACACATTGACGCTTTCCAAGTTCGGTGCGTATTCCGGCGAGTTCACGTTGAGCGACCAGGCCGCCGTCGGCTGGTACCGTTTTATGCTGGAAACCGGCGGTGTCCAAAATCAGACGCTGGAAGCACTGCGCGTCCTGGTCAGCGATTTTACGCCGTCGCCGTTTCGGGTCACCACCGAGTTAAACGGGCGGCAATTCGAGCCCGGCGATGAGATCGAGGTGGCCACCTATGCCAAACTGCATGCCGGCGGCCCCTATACCCATGCGGAAACACGGACCACCGCCCGCCTGCGTGAACAGCGCTTTACGTCCAAACACCAGGCGGCCAAAGGATTCACCTTTGAGCCCTATCGCCGTCACCGCAAAACAGCCCTGTTGCACCAGAGCACGGAAAACGGCAACGATCAGGGGAAGGTATGGACCCGGTTCACGTTGAGCGATCAATCGATCTATTTCGGCCTGGTGTCCGTTGAAGGCGCGGTGAGGGACGATCGCGGAAAATTCGTAGCGGCCCGGGGCAGCGCCCAATACTATGGGAGAGACCGGTACGCGGGCCTGCGCAACACCCGCTGGACTTACGACGAAGACCAGGAGGCCCGCATCGAATACCTGGTCGTGGACCGTGACGGTGCACCGGTGGCCGGGACTCCGGTGGATATTAAAATCGAGCACGAAGAAGTGCGTGCATCCCGGGTTAAGGGCGCCGGTAATGCGTATTTGACGAATTACATTAAAAACTGGGTCACTGTCGGCAACTGCCAAGGCGTGTCCACCGGCCAGATCTCGACCTGCACCTTTACCCCGGAAAAGCCGGGCCGTTACCGCTTTACGGCCTTGATTTCAGATACCCGGCAGCGCAAACACAGCACGCAGATCGGGGCCTGGGTGATCGGCAAGGGCGAGGTGTTCTGGCAGGAGCCCGACGACTACAGCCTTCAGGTCATTCCCGAAGAAAGCCAATATAAGGTTGGCGACACGGCCCGGTTCCTGATTAAAAATCCGTTTCCCGGGGCCCGGGCGCTGGTGACCGTGGAACGCTACGGGGTAGTGCGGCACTGGATACACACCCTGGACAGCGGTACGCCGGTGATAGAGGTCCCAGTCGAAGCCGATTTCCTGCCCGGTTTTTATCTGTCGGTGCTGGTGAACTCGCCGCGGGTGGATCAGCCCATGGGCGAGGGCAATGTGGACTTGGGAAAACCGGCCTTCCGCCTGGGATACGTCCAGGTGCCCGTCAGGGATGTCTACAAAGAAATCGATATCCGGGTCCACGCGGACAAAGAGGTGTACAAGCCGCGGGAAACCGTCAAGGCACGGATCCAGGCCGTACCGCGGCACAATGCCGAGGANCGGCCGGTTGAAATCGCCGTGGTGGTCATCGACGAAGCGGTGTTTGACCTCAACGCCAGCGGCCGCGATTATTACGACCCTTACAAAGGTTTTAACCGGCTCGATCCCCTGGATCTGAACAACTACAGCCTCCTGACCCGTCTGGTCGGAAGGCAGAAGTTCGAAAAAAAGGCGCCAATCCCGGCGGGGGCGGAGCCCAGGGCGGGCCGACCCTCCGGAACCTGTTCAAGTTCGTCAGCTACTGGAACCCGTCGATACTCCCCGACAGGAACGGCAACGCCGACATTGCATTCGAACTTCCCGACAACCTGACCGGATGGCGGATATTCGCCCTGGCGGTAACGCCCGACGACCGCATGGGCCTTGGGGATATCGGCATCAAGGTCAACCAGCCCACCGAGCTGCGGCCGGTTATGCCGAACCAGGTGACCGAAGGGGACACCTTTGTCGCCGGATTCAGCGTCATGAACCGGACCGAATCGGCCCGCACCGTTACCGTGGAAATCAAGGCGGTTGGACCCCTGGCCCCGGCGAGCAAGGCCCGTACCGAAGTCCAGGTGCTCCTGGAGCCCTACAAGCGGAAAACCGTCTGGCTGCCGGTGAAAACGAAAGGGCCGGGGGAGATCGGGTTTCTTGCCACCGCCGGAGATACCTTCGACGGGGATGCCGTGGAGCACCATATCCCCGTAAACCGGCGCCGATCCCTGGTGACAGCGGCCAACTACGGCACGACCACCCGGTCTCGGGTCAGCGATGCCGTGGCGTTTCCCGAAGACATCCATACCGATGTCGGCGGTATCCGTGTCGTTACATCACCCACGGTGATCGGTAACGTCGACGGCGCGTTCGCCTATATCCGGGATTACCCCTATGCCTGCTGGGAGCAGATACTGACCAAGGCGGTCATGGCATCCCACTACAACAACCTGCGGGCCTATCTGCCGGACGATCTGACCTGGGAAAACAGTACCTCCCTGCCCCAGGAAATGCTCGACCGGGCCGCGTCCTTCCAGGCGGCAAACGGCGGGATGACGTACTGGCTGCCGGACAACCGCTATGTCAGCCCATACCTGAGCGCCTATACCGCCCTGGCCTTTAACTGGCTCCGAAACAGCGGCTATCATGTACCCGACGAGGTCGAGGGGAAACTCCATGATTGTCTGACGAACATGCTCCGCCGGGACGTGATGCCCACCTTTTTCAGCAAGGGCATGGCATCTTCGGTGCGCGCCGTGGCATTGGCGGCTCTGGCCAATAACGGCAAAGTCGACCGGACCGACCTGCTGCGGTACGAACCCCACCTTCCCGAAATGGACTTATTCGGCAAGGCGCACTTTCTTCAGGCGGCAAGCAGGGTCACCGGCGCCCGCCCAAGTGCCGTACAGACTGCCAAGCTCATTTTGAGCCACGCCAGCCAATCCGGAGGCAAATTCCAGTTCAACGAACCCTGGGACGACAGCTACAGTTATATTCTGGCAACCCCCCTTCGCAGCAACTGCGCCATTTTGAGCGGCCTGATGGCGTTGACCACCGACACGGAGATGCTCGCCTTGGTAGGCGATGTGCCGTTTAAGCAGGTTCGCGCCATCACCCAGTCCCGGGGGAACCGAAATCACTGGGAAAACACACAGGAAAATGTGTTTTGCATGAACGCCATCACCGACTACGCCCGGGTCTACGAAAACGAAACACCTGACATGACCGTCAAGGCCTTTCTTGGAGATCGGCCCATCGGCGAGACCCGCTACACCGACCTGCGTGACGAAGCGGTCGTTTTTGAAGATAAACAGCTCAAGGCGGTTCCGGGAATGAAAACCGATGTCACGCTGACCAAAAAGGGTCCGGGGCGATTGTACTACGCGACCCGTGTGAGCTACGCACCGACCGCAGACAGTGCCCAGCGCATCAATTCGGGCATCGAGATTCGGCGCGAATATTCAGTTGAACGAAACGGCTCCTGGACGTTGCTGACCAGCCCCATGCACATCCGGCGCGGCGAATTGATCCGGGTCGACATCTACGTGTCGCTCCCCACGCTCCGGCATTTTGTGGTGGTGGACGACCCGGTTCCCGGAGGTCTGGAGCCGGTGAATCAGGACCTCACCACCGCTTCGGTTGAAGACGCCGACAAAGGTAAATTCAAAGCCGCTGACGGCGCGTTCTGGTTTAGCTACAGCGACTGGTCCTACTACGGTGTCTATGGCTACAGTTTCTATCATAAGGAACCGCGACACCACGCGGCCCGTTTTTATGCCGATTACTTGCCGGCCGGCAACTATCACCTATCCTACACCGCCCAGGCCATTGCCGAGGGCGAGTTTTCCGTAATGCCGACCCACGCCGAAGAGATGTACGACCCGGATGTATTCGGCAAAGGGCTTCCGGGCATCCTGAAGGTGGCTGAACCATGATCCCCGGCGATGACAGAGACAGCGGCGTCGCGCACGGCTGCCGACGGTTGCGGAAAATGACGGCCATCGGTGTGTTGGTCGCTGTTTCAGCGGGCCTGGTATTGGCCGCTGCGACATGGGTTTCCCTGGAACCGGTCCCGGAGCTGTCCGCCATCGATACCGGCCCGGTCAAAGCCCAGCTCCTGGACCGAAGCGGGCATCCGCTGACCCTGACCTACCAGAACCGATGGAACCGGCACGACACCATTCTGCTGCATCATCTGCCCCATTTCCTGCAACAGGCGTTCATCATCTCGGAAGACAAGCGCTTCTTCGAGCATGGCGGCGTGGACTGGTGGGCCAGACTGCATGCCGCCGTTCAGAACCTGCAGNCNCTCGAATCGGTGCGGGGGGCCAGCACCATCTCCGAGCAGGTGGTGCGCATGCTGCACCCGCGCTCGCGGACTCTCTGGTCACAGTGGCTGGAGGGATTTGAAGCACAGCGGCTGGAGGCCAAAAACAACAAAGCCGATATATTGGAATTTTACCTGAACCAGGTGCCCTATAGCGCAAGACGCCGGGGAATCGTGCAGGCCGCCAACTATTACTTTGATCGCGATCCCTCCACATTGACGGAAATGGAAATGCTGGCGCTGGCAGTGATGGTCCGATCCCCGGCACATCTGGATGTCTATAAAAACCCGATAATTGTGGCACGACGCGCACGTCGCCTGGCGGCCCGGATGCTTCAAAGCGGAGCCATCGATCCGTCTGCCTATGAGCGCCTGACCAAACAGGAACTCAGGGGAAGATTCGGGTTCCGTCCGGTGGAGGCGCGGCACTTTGCCCGCTACGTATACGACCGGATCTCCGGGGACCCGGTTCGGGTCCACACGACCCTCGATGCCGTGGTTCAGGAAACNGCCCAGCGCATCCTCGACCAACGGCTCTCTTATCTGCACGACAGACACATCGACAACGCCGCGCTACTGGTGGTCGATCATCACACCAATGAAATCCTGGCCTGGGTCATCGGGCGAGCCGGAAGCGAGGACCAATCCGCCGTGGCTTATGATGCCGTGCTCACACCCCGTCAACCCGGTTCCACCCTCAAACCGTTTGTCTACGCCCTGGCCCTGAGCCGGGGATGGACGGCGGCCACGTTGATCGACGACAGCCCCTTGAGCGAGTCGGTGGGTCTGGGGCTGCACACCTACCGTAATTACAGCCGCCGCCACTATGGCCGGATTTCCCTCCGGGAAACGCTAGGAAACTCCTTGAATATTCCGGCGGTGAAAGCCATGCAGCGTGTCGGATCCCAGGGTTTGCTGAATACGTTTCATGAGCTGGGGATACGCAGCCTTGACAGGCATCCCGACTATTACGGTGACGGTCTGGCATTGGGAAATGGCGAAATGACGCTCTATGAACTGGTCCAGGCCTATGCGACCCTGGCCCGCGGCGGTGTTTTTGCCCCCCTCCGCGCGGTCCGGGCAGAACCGGTCAGGGAACGCCGCCGCCGGGTGTTCGACGAGCCGGTGGCCGCCATCATCGGGGATATATTGTCCGATCCCGATGCCCGGCGGCTGGAGTTCGGCAGCGGAGATCTGCTGAATCTGCCGGTGCAGACCGCGGTAAAAACCGGGACATCCAACGATTTCAAAGATGCCTGGACGGTCGGCTACAACCACCGGTATGCGGTTGGCGTGTGGATGGGGAACCTGCGCGGCCAGCCCATGAGAGAGATCACCGGTTCCACCGGTCCGGCCCTGGTACTGCGGGCCGTATTTGCCGAACTCAACCACGGCCAGCCGGACGCACCGCTGCCCATGAGACCGCTGGTGGAAAAGCATCCGGTATGTATCCACAGCGGACACCTGGCAGAAAACGACTGCTCCCTTCGCGACGAATGGTTTGTCGCGGGTATGCTGCCAAACCGGGCTGCCGAAGACATTCCCGACGGCAGGCTTCGTATCCGTCTCCCCCATCCGGGCCTGCAAATGGCGATGGATCCCCGCATTCCCGATGAAAAGGAGGCCTTCGAGTTTCAACTCAATCGCCGGGAAGGTGTGGTACAGGTCCACTGGGTGCTAAACGGCAGACGGTTGGCCAGCACCGACGGGCCGACCCACAACTGGACACTGCAGCGCGGCCGTCATGTGCTGACCGCCCAGGTTCGACTTTCCGATTCAAGCCGGTGGGTGCAAACACGGCCCGTCAGGTTTACCGTCAAATAGCTCCACTAGCGGCGATCTGGTTTTCCCACGGATGATCCATCGGCGGGCATTATTCCGGCTGACCGTTGGTCAGTTGGGTAAGAGATGGGATCATAAGCGCGCCGGTCTCATAGATGCCGGTGAATCCATCGAGCCGGTGGCTGCCAAGCAACGGTTCCAGGTTATCCGAAAGATTTTCAACCCCGGCCCACCACCCTTCGGGCAATTTGTAGACGTTTTTCAGAGCTTTCCGTTCCAGACGATAGACCTTGGTGTTTTTGTCGGATGGCAGGGAAACACTGGTTCCTGGATCCCCGGACGCATAGAACACCGCGTCAATACGGTTTTGCTCAGTATTGGGGATGATCCAGTTGACGGCACTATAGGAGCTCAGGAGCAGGACGACCGGCGCATCGATCGCCTTGGTGGTCAGCCGAATGGAATGATCCGGTGCCTCGCTTTCGTAGACCCCGGTATACCAGAGCCGCGTTTCCGGACTCATGGAACTTCCCAGAATCATCCGACCGTCTTCGGCGTTGTAGACCGGTTCCGGCTCGGCCAGCCGGACCAGCACATCCGTTGTATGCCAGTTATTGGCGAATTCCACCTCGATGATGTGGTTTCCCTCGCTAAACGTGTATGGGATCTCCCTGTCACTCGAAATATCAGAGGGAGGAATNAATCGCCTTGCCGTTGACAACAATCTTCACCCGTGAACGGGACAAGGCGATCTGAAACATCATTTGCCGCCGCTGTTTAAATTCAAAGGCGCCGACCCAGTAGGCCCCAAAATTTTCGGACTTGATGGCGTGAAACTTGTCCCAGACATAATTGACGCTGACCTGGTCCACTTCCTCGCNNNNCACCACCTTTGTCGGATCGTTGGTATTGTAGTAAAACGCCTTGAATCGACCCTTTGGAGCGTCTTTCCGGACCTTCATCGATACGCCCCAGGTGTTCACACCCGGCTCCTTTGGGGCCGTATCGCGGGCTGCCTTCATGGAAAATCCATGCCGTGACACAGAACGCTTCAGTACCTGGACCCGTGCCTGATAGCGGGGTTTCAAACACTTCATGGCGCTATAGAAGGCATCGTCCTCAGGGTAATGGAGCCGTGAAAACACACATGCCCCGCGCTCATCCTCCAGCCAATGCCGCTGCTCCTTCCTTAAGCCCTCGGCGGTTTTCCGGTCAAAGGAGGCCAGCAACACCTGATAATAACGGTCCAGGTCGACATCTAACGCGGCCAGTTTCCGGTCCGCGCAAACCAGGCGTTCCACAGCGTCCACGGCGCGATCGCAGTCATAGCTGGTGTGAATCGGTGTTCCCTCTTTGGCCATGATCTGCCGATAGACCCGGNCGCCGCCAATGGTGTCCCGCTTCCCCTCGGCAGCTTCCAGGGGCGTATATCCCTGAAAATCTTCGGCGCGCAGATCCGCATCGTGGGCCAGTAGCACCCGGGCGGCATCCGGGCTGTTGTACAGCACCGCATCATGAAGCGCGGTCCGCTGACTGCTGCCGTGTGTGTTGACATCCGCGCCGCCGGCGATCAATGCCTCTATGGCATTTCCCGCATTGCTGCGGGCCGCCGCCATCACGGGCGATGTCTTTTTCGAATTGGCGTTGGCATCGGCGCCTTTTTTTAAAAACAATTCCACGACATCCGGTTGGTTGCCCCTGGCCGCCTGATGCAACGGGATATCCCCGTAGAGATCCTTATCCTTGACCCGGCATCCCTGCTTCATGAGATATTGGCAGGCATCGAGATGGCCATGAAAGGCCGCCCAGAACAGGGGTGTCCGGATCAAACCGCCACGAAACATGGGCAGAGCCCCCTGTTGGACCAGCCATTTCATGGCTTTGACCTTGCCACCGGCAGCGGCAGAATGGAGGGCCGTATCGCCGAACGCATCCCGGGCATTGACATCCTGCCCCTCGGATATGAGTTGCTTCATGGTTTGGATATCCCCATCGGCAGCGGCTTTCTCAAATGGCGTGGCCATGCGGTACCATGCATCGTCAACAGAATATCGGGCCCCTTTTGACTCCAGATAAGCGATGACTTCGGTGTTTTTACAATTGGTTACCCGCCAAAGCGGTGTCCGTTCTTTGAGGGACTCGGTGGCATTGACGTCGGCTCCCTTTTCCACCAATGCCTGGACAATCGGCATGGACCCGCAAACAGCTTGGTGAAGGGCCGTTTTATAGAGCCGCTTGCGCCGGGCGTCCGGCAGGGCTCCGTGCTCCAGCAGGAGGTTCACCAATGTCAGATTACCTTTTTTAGCCGCTGCCCGGAGCGGCGCTCCAAAGGGAATATTGGGATCGACGCCGGCTTCCAGAAGCACCCGGACCGCGTCGACGGAATCGGTCCAGACAGCCGCCTGAAGGGCGTTGGCATCATACCTGTCTTTGATGTACGGATTGTCTCCGGCTTGAAGCCGTTTTAAAACCGCCCCGGCATCGTTGCTTCGGACCGCTTTGGTCAACCCGGTCCCGGTTCCCTCGGCCCTGTAAATGCGCGCCCCCCGCTCCGTGAGCAGCGCGATCGTCCCCGTGTGTTTGTAACGGATGGCATAGTCCAAGAGGGTACGTCCGGACGGGGAGACGTAGGATAAGTCGGCGCCATGGGTGACCAGCAGGTTGAACCAGTCAAACTGCTTTTGTCTCAGGCAAATATAGGCGATGGGGTATCCGTAATCGCTGATCACATTGGGATCGCTCCCGTTGGCAAGCAATAGTTCGAACGCCTGTTTGCTTTTTTTCTTATTGGCCATCAAGAGCAGCGGATTGCGCCTCTTCACCGGGTGATAGTCCATGTCCGCGCCGAAAACAGACAGCAGGGTGACACTGCCCTCAAAGCCTTTATGGGCCGCCACATACACCAGGGGCATGCCGCCGTCCCCAATGTAATTGGGATCACCACCTTTCTTAAGGTATCGTTCCACATAACGCCCATCATTCGCGAGAACGGCTGCTGCCAGCAGACGGTTCTCTATCTCGGAATGACCGCCGACCCGAAGCAATGTCTCAGCCACAGGAAACAGGTTTTGATCTAAAGCCACGTTCGCTGTGATATGCGTGATGTGTTTCCGGGCAAGAACAGCATAAACCACACCACCGAGCGCCACGACGATCAGTAATATGATGAGCAGGCGGCTCGAACTTTTTTCAGATTCAGAGGACTTCCGCTTCAACGTGAACATATCCGCTCCTTAACTGCCGTGGACCAGCAAGTCTTTTCCGCGTTTGTGTTCGCAACTTGAATATCCCTCTAATATTACACTGAATTTAGTTAAAAATCTACTCATAACTACACTTAAAAACACGATTTTAGTAAAAGGATATATCTCAGGACAATCGACTAGTCCGGGTCATCGGAGCGATGCCGCTCACAAGCTTATGCGGATTTGTATGGGGAATCTGTGGGCTGGATGGCGCGCCGTGCGGAGCGTGTTCCCTGTCTGGATACCGATTGGTTCAGGAAAATATTTGCCGCTTAATCGTCCGGCGTTTCTTGAAAATTTTGGCACACACGTAAATCTTCACTGCCTTTTACGGCTTTGATCAACTGTTTCACGATCGACACCTTGTCTTTTATGATCAATGTATTGGAGTGTGTAAACGGAGCAATCGTACCCGATGACGATAAAAAGGGCTTCAGGACGGCCGCCAGCTCCTCGGCATCGGCATGCTCCAGCGGCAGCAGGCAAAAAATTATCCGGTTCTCCGGGATATTCAGCGTTTGGGAGGCGGCAATCTGAAATGAAAACGCCACAAGGACCGAAGCAAATATTAGTTTTATCTTCAAATACTTTTGTACCACCTAGTTATCATGCTTATACCACGGACATTTGATCTCATGATACTGCGACGCGCCTTTAGCATACACGAGCACGCGGACCACTTGTGGGATTTCATCCCCGTAGGGCGATGCCAGTTCATAGCTGGGTTTAGAGCCGTCTGAGGCGGCTTGTATGAATGAAAAGCCCACGGTGAGATGCCCGGCATTTTCGGATCCGACATAGTTAAAGTCAAAAAACCCATGGGCCTTATCACCGGTCTGCCGGACAAAGCTTCTTCGATGTGAAATGTCGAGCGATTCTAAACCTCCGACGTAACTTTTAAAATACTGACAGTTCTCGATGGATCGCCGGGCCAAACCGTAGGCAGGGTCAAAATGCTGCCGCGCCAGGGCATCCTTTTCCTTGCTTGAAAATCGATTAAACGATAGCTGCGCCCACGGCACGTTGCTATAAGTAAACAACACGATGGCCGCAATCGAGATCACCGTATTGATTTTGCGAGAATTTTTCTTCGGCGGGGAATTCCGGACGATAAGAATGGCCCCCCCGATAAACGCAACTGCGACANAACAAAAGAGTATCGCCATCAGATCCACCTCATAACGTCTGCCACAGCCAATGCGAGAAGTGCCAGCACCAGAGCGAAAAGCCCGAGCGTAACAAAGATAGACACCAGCACAGGGCGTGTTCCGGACTTGGGAAAGACGATGTTTCCCAGCGAAAGCACCAAGGTGGATGCAAGGAAGCAGGAGGCGGCAATCGCGATGAAACCCATCATGAGGTCGTCGGGCGCATCGGTTGGTCCATCCACCCACCATCGATGCATCACCAGCGTTTTTGGCCCCAGCAGCAACCCAATAAAGCCTGCGACCATGGCGGCAACCACCCATAGAATCGATGTTCGCCACGGGAGCCTGGCATCGTTTGTTTCATCCATAGTAGCCACTCCGGTATGCTGATCAGTTGGTCGAGTGGAGCTATGTCGCGATTATAACATAGAAATTATCTGGCATGCCATGAATGGATCGGCTTGGAAGGGCATGGTTGAGGTTTGGACCTGGATAGGAGGGCGGTCTGAAGGGTCAAGGTTCAATTTTCGACAACTTGCGTTGTGTTTATAACGCCTTCGGGGAATGCCCCTGATACAGCCCGGAATGAAATATTTGCTGGCACGGCCATTGGGAAGGATGGTTTTATCAAGATTTAAAAAGGAGCATCCACTTCTGATTCCGATGGCTTGGGATTTTTCGGCTTTTTTTGGTTCTTGGGATGGAAACAACACTCAAAGTCACCTTGCTCTCTTGTTGCGAGGTTTCTGTTGTTCGTTTTTTCGTAAATAAACCTTTCACCTGCCCCTTGCTGTAGCTCAGGGTTAAATTGAGTTCGATGTTCATTTGGGGAATGTGATACGTAAAAGGAAGGTCTTCGTATTCATCGCTTTGAAATTTTTCATGTAAATTAAATGACGCCACGCTCAGGGCCTTGGTAAACTGGTCCACAATCTCTTCAATGTCAAATACACTCTCGGGAATATTTTCCTCACCCATTGTCAGACCTCATGATTTTCGAATTGGGAGTATGATCGAGACTCGTTCCGGATCATCCTTCAGTTTAGCCTGGACGAACCAATCAAATGCCGGATCCAAGGAAAAGGCTTTCGGCTTGAAAGATACGGGGCTAAGAAACTTCCCACTTTGGGGATCGACTGAGAAGGTCAGCCGCCCCGACATATCGGTTTTTGTCTCCACGCGTTTCCCTCTGCCCGGTGCCCCGCTGGGAGTGAAGAACAGATATACTTCTTTTTTAGCCACCATTTCCTTTCCATTCCAAAACCAGACAAGAAATTGGTTTACATTCGATTTCTCTTTCAGTGGATCCAATCGGCTGAGCATTAAACGATTTCCGCTTATCTGTTCCAAGGGTTTGGCTTCGATCCTGAATTTGATTGATGATCGAGCTTCTTTTGATGCCTCAAAATCAACATGGATCTTGTCATCGCCCGGATCAGTAGTAACGGATCCGAGGATCAGTCCGGCACTCATCTCAATATCCAAGGCCTCGACTGCGAACAGGGATCGCTTTCCAGTCAGAAAATTAGGATCGTACTTGCTTGCATTGTTTGTTGCCTGTGATACTCGAGCCATGCTTTTCTGAAAGGCTAACAGAACCTGTTCCAGCGTAGGAAGATTCTGGGTATCGTTGTCGTCTGTATTCATATTAAATTTCCCTGAAATCTATTTACTTAATTGCCGATCAGATTAAGTTTTTTTATTTTTAGCCGCCTTTTAACCACCTGCCGGTTTCTCTTTATCTCTCGGTTTCGCGTGTAGAATTAGTTTTATTCGACTTGATGCCTCTTCTTTGAATCCATAGGTTTTTGAATAAGAGGCATTCACGCTGAATGCCTGGATTCCAAAAGCCGCCCCTCCTTTAAATTCTGATTCGCTGTCCAACGAAATCGCTATATTCAGTTCAATTACAGCATCGGTTATCGCATAGACCATGTCGCCTTTGGCTAATTCTTTGTTTGCTTCGACGACAGCTAATCCTAACCCTTAAATTAAATCAGGCAAAGGGGCTGCGAGAAGTTCTTCACTAGCTTTGGTTGCCATAGTTAACCTCCTTTGGATAGGTCTGTAAGAGCTGAGTAATATGAGTCACATCTTTATACATTCATGTTTCAATCATTCTCATTAGAAAGATGCCTCGAATCGAGCGACCTGTCAGATAGGACACAAAACCACCGATAATCGTTCTCATGTCGCACGGATATGAGTAATATCTTAAGAAAACAAATTTTGTGGGGGAGAACCAAAAGTGTGAAAATCTTTATCAAGATGCAATTTCAGAGTCAATTTCAAAATCGTAGCCACCATCCAGCAATTATCGCTTAAAAACTTACTTGTTACCACGGTCGGACCAAGCTATATTTTATCAATGATTACAAAGCTATAAAAACATCTCCGAAATATTGGATTGGGGACTCAGTTATGCAGCTATATCGTCATTCTATGGGATAATTCGGGGACGTCTATTCCCACTCTTTTTCTGCTCGTTTTTTGGAAGTGAAAACAATAAGTTAGTTTCGCCTATATACCGCCCCGCCGGCTTCTATTAGGATTCAGGCAAAGTCTGNTGCAATCGCCGGGTCACCAACCTATTGACATTTCAATCGATTTTCAGATAACGAGTGAGATACCCCTCTGAAACACACAATTCACGGATTCTCGGCCACTGACCTGAAAAAGCAGGCCTGGCTGAAGTTACCCGCATCTGTCCAACAGATCCGCCGGAGATAGCGACCGGATACCGATCACATCGGATATTCTGAACTTTATGCATTTTAATGGAAGGTGTTCAAAATGGCCGACCCAAAAAAGTTCCCATGGGAAGATCTTCTCAACCAACAAGCGCTGCTGAGCGATTATGATACCGAAAGCCGACAGGGGCTGATCCAAAAACTGCTGAATGATGATGTTTCCTCTGAACTGCACTTTTCAAAAGACAGGATTATCATCCGGCAAGGAGATATCGGCAAAAGCGTCTATATCAGCGGATTTGGATCCGTCCGGCTGGTGCTCCTCGGCGAAGATGGGGAAGAGGTTGTAACGCTGTTTACGTTCCGAAAAGGCGACACGTTCGGTGAAATGGCGATATTCGACGAAAAAACCCGGTCGGCGACGGTCATCGCCAACGGCGACTGTACCGTGTTGAAGTTGAACGGAGACCGGTTTTTAGAAATCCTCAAGGATTATCCCGGGTTCGAAGTGAAGCTCCTTATGCGCCTGTCCGAGAGGCTTCGGCATACGGACAAGAAAGTTCTCGCCGTTCAGACCAAAAACATCGATGAGAAACTTCAGCATTTTAACACAAAGCTCAATGCAGAGATCAAGGTCATCGAAGCGTCCCTGAAAGCCTCACAGACGGTTTTTGAACAGACCAAGATGCGAACCGATGAAGTGATCAGCAGCGCCGAGCGGAGCCGTACACGGCTGACCTTTGCGGCATCGATCATCGGTTTCATCATAACCCTGTTCGGATTATTCGGTTTCAAAGAATTTTTGAATGTCCGGGCCTTGTCCTCTACGGTAAAGGAAAGACTATCCCAAATAGAGGCATCTTCAAAAGAAATCGAGGATATGAATAAGAAGATAAAAACCACGGCGGAGGCGGTTTCGAAGATTCAGGAGGAACTGGCGGCCAAGTCTGAGAAATTCGACGCCTCCATAGAGCATACGAGGGAGTTCATTGCCGACCGGGTGGTCATCCCGGAATTTAAAGAGGCAATTGAGGAANACGACCTCGGGGCCGCCTTCTATGATTATGGTTTTATAAAAAATCTTGGACTCAGAACAGAGTCCTATCAGGAAAAACAAAATCTCCTTTTGGTAATGGTATGGGTGAACATGCTGGACCGCTTGGGCAAAAGTAACTCGGCTGATCATGGGCAAACGAGAAAAGATTCATCGACGCGGGCTTTCGAGCAGTTACTCGACAGTTTTGTCGAGGATGCGGCCAGCCCGGAAGTGGCCTACAAGGCCCATTTTCTTTTGTTGACATACGGGGCCGCTACCGATTCAGAGCGATTCGAGACCAACTACAAACAATTTGAAAAATTCATGGAAACCTACGAGGGAAAGCGTTTGACGCAAAGGGAATTGGCGGAGGCGGCCCAGATATTTGAAGAAAAAAGTACAGGACAGGAGAAGCGCTTCAAGCGCGTTGAGATTCTGACTACCGAATAGCAGTTTCCCTTTGCAGACAGAGGAAGCAGACGCCGGAGCCGACGAGGTTAGGTGTTGTTGTTACCCCGAATATTGCACCACCGGAAAGATTAATAAATTTCATACAATTTTCGGGTTCAAGGTTTTGCCCGTCTCCCCGTCAACAGTTCACATCCCACCAAACAAGCCCCTGCGGACTGAATATGTTATCCCGTTCCCGATTATTGGCTTGCTCGCATTCGTCAAACGATTTGCCGGAGGGGCGCCAGTTCTCCTTGTATGAAGACCGTTCCTTGCAACAACCGGATACGGCATGTGTTTGTGTGGGACCGTGGAGGGTTGACACAAGGACAACTGCCAATAACACAGCACCCAATAGGAAGCACCATTTTCTCATGGCTCGCCTCATTTGACCCCTGGGTTATGATTTTAGTGGATAGCTCGGTATAGCCAGGATCCGAAAAGTCGGTGTACGTACCTCTGTTTCGCAACTATCACTTGCCGTGCATGACTGTCAATCCCGAAGGCTTTTGGGGCATTCTATCGCTTACCGGTCGAGTACTAAGAAGCTCAATGGTATTTCGAGTAATTAGGAAACATATAAACCAACGGAATTATGCACCATTTTAAGGGTATTCTCACGCAATGGTCTGAGTATGTAGGACCCTAAAGCCATTGTTTGCAGTTTTCCGAAGTTGGCGTCCTGCAGCCTTT
>Ga0049113_10000061_pt1 | contig 25332 bp, 25 predicted proteins | sample WorMettanBELIZE1_FD_55214 | JGI IMG/M metagenome (GOLD analysis project Ga0049113, IMG submission 55214) | Marine gutless worms symbiont microbial communities from Max Planck institute for Marine Microbiology, Germany - Olavius tantulus BELIZE.1 | ecosystem: Host-associated > Annelida >... | reverse complement strand
ATTCATGGTATCTTCTCCTTTCTGGGAGAAGACCCTACACCACCACTTTGACAGATCCGGTCATTTTGGCCTTAAATTGGTACATAGTCCCGTTTATTTATAGCGTGCCTTTCCCTTGACCGGAATCGGGATTTATGTCATAGGCTTTTTCCGTTGTGATTTTTAATGAGGTTGTTCCGTTCATACACTTTCGCGTGGGTAAACAACACATTGAAAATACATAATTTTTGCTCTTTGGCGCGTATCTGATAACCCTGAGGAAGAATTAAGGAGACTGTATGGGTTCGGCGAATCGTAACGTCAACGGATCCGTGCTGGTCGTCGGCGGCGGTATCACCGGTATGCAGGCCGCCTTGGATCTAGCCGATTCCGGGTTTTACGTTCACCTTGTTGAAAAATCACCGGCCATCGGTGGCGTGATGGCCCAGCTTGACAAAACATTTCCCACCAATGATTGCTCGATGTGAATTATTTCACCCAAACTGGTCGAGGTCGGCCGGCATCTGAATATCGAGCTACACACCCTGTCCACAGTTACCGCCATAGACGGTGAAGAAGGTGATTTCACCGTTTCCCTTAAAAAAGCCCCCCGGTATGTCGACATGGAAAAGTGCATCGCCTGCGGCACCTGTTATGAAAAATGCCCGGCGAAGACTTCCGACGAATACAATGAAGGGCTTGCCAAGCGGAAAGCGATTTATGTCCCCTACCCCCAGGCGGTGCCTCTGAAGTACGTCATCGACGAGGATCGCTGTATTTACTTTAAGAAAGGCAAGTGTAAGGCCTGCGAGAAGTTCTGTCCCACCGACGCCATCGTATTCGACGATAAAGAAGAAAACATCACTCTGAACGTCGGTTCCGTGGTGGTGACTTCCGGATTGAAGCCATTCGATCCGGTCGGGCTGGACAACTACAAGCACGCCGCATTCCCCAATGTCCTTACCAGCCTCGAGTTTGAGCGGATTCTATCTGCCGGCGGACCGACCACCGGTCATGTGGCACGGCCCTCCGACGGAGCGGATCCTAAAAAGATCGCCTGGCTCCAGTGTGTCGGTTCCCGGGACCTGAACCGGTGCGACAATGAGTACTGCTCCTCGGTCTGCTGCATGTACGCCATTAAAGAGGCCATTATCGCAAAGGAGCACGTCGGTCCGGATTTCGAACCGACCATATTCTATATGGACATGCGGACCCCCGGCAAAGACTTCGAACGGTATTACAACCGGGCCCAGGACGAAGGGGTGCGCTTCGTTCGATCCCGGGTGCACACGATTCTCCAAAAGGATGCCTCCGGAACCCTGGAGGTTCAGTACGTCACCGATGAGGGCTCCAATGTGAAGGAAGACTTTGACATGGTGATCCTTTCGGNGGGTATGGAACCCAGCGCCACGGCGGCCGAACTGGCCGAAACACTGGGTATCGCGCTCAACGACTATCGCTTCGTAAAAACCGAAGACATTGCGCCGGTAACCACGTCACGCCCCGGCGTCTATGTGGCGGGGGTTATCCAGGGCTGCAAAGATATCCCCCAGTCCGTTATGGAAGCAAGTGCGGCCGCTTGCCAGGCCGGTATCAGCCTTGCCGGTGCCCGGGGCAGCGCCGTGGTCGAACCGGAATCCATCGCGGAAACAGATGTGAGTCAGCAGGAGCCCCGAATCGGGGTTTTCGTCTGCAACTGCGGCGTGAACATCGGTGGCTTTGCGGATGTGCCGGCCATCGCCGAGTATGCCAGAGGTCTTCCCAACGTCGCCTATGTGGAAGAAAACCTGTTCACCTGCGCCCAGGATACCCAGGACAACATGGTAGAGTTAATCAAGGAATACAACCTGAACCGGATTGTGGTTGCGGCCTGCACCCCCCGGACCCACGAACCGCTGTTCCAGGAGACGGTCCGGAACGCCGGGCTCAACTCGTACCTGTTTGAAATGGCCAATATCCGCAACCAGTGCACCTGGGTCCACTCCAACAACAAGGACATTGCCACGGCGAAGTCCAAGGACCTGGTCCGGATGGCCATTTCCCGGGCGGCGCTTCTGGAGCCGATTCCCGACCTTTCTGTGGATGTTAAAAAATCTGCCCTGATCATCGGCGGTGGTGCGGCCGGCATGAACGCGGCCCTGAGCCTGGCCGATCAGGGATTTCCCACCGTGCTCGTGGAAAAATCCGATGCCCTCGGTGGTTCGGCAAAGGATGTGCACNAAACCGCCGGGGGGCAGGATATCCAGGCGTTTCTCAAGGACATGATTCAAAAGGTCGACCGCCATCCGGACATCGAGGTGATGCTTAGCAGCGAGGTGGTCGGGGCCTCCGGCTTTGTCGGCAATTTCGAGGCCGAGATTTCCACCAACGGGGAGATCCGCACGATTGAACATGGCGCTACCATCATCGCCACCGGTGGCAGCGCCTCGGAGACAGAAGAATATCTCTACGGGGAATCCGGCCGGGTTTTCCGCTGGCACGACCTTGAAAACGACCCCAAAAAGCTCAAAAACGCCAAGGCCGTCGCATTTATTCAGTGCGTGGGNTCCAGGGACGACCACCGGCCCTACTGCTCCCGAATCTGCTGCACAGCTTCGGTGATGCAGGCCATCGCCATCAAGGAAGAGAATCCGGATACGGATGTCTATGTGCTGTACCGGGATATGCGGACCTTCGGGGAACGGGAACTTCTCTACAAAAAAGCCCGCCAACTCGGGGTCATTTTCATCCGATATTCTTTGGACCGCAAGCCGACCGTCGTCGAAACCAAGGATGGTCTCGAATTAACGGTTTTCGATCCAATCCTCCAGCAGAATCTCGTACTGCCGGTCGATCTGTTAAATCTGCAGACCGCCATTGTGCCGACCGACAACACCGGCATTTCGGAAATGTACAAGATCCCCATGAATGAAGACAGTTTCTTCATGGAGGCCCACGCCAAGCTTCGGCCGGTGGAGTTTGCCACCGACGGCGTGTTCCTTTGCGGTATCGCCCACTATCCCAAATCTCTGGACGAAAGCCTGGCCCAGTCCATGGCGGCCGCCAGCAGGGCGGCTACGGTGCTGGCCAAGGCATCGATTCAGATCGCGCCCACCGTTTCCCAGATTGACCAGGAAATGTGCATCGGGTGCGGGCTGTGCGCTGAAGTCTGCCCCTTCGGCGCCATTNCCATGGACGAGGTAGAGGGTAAGGGATACCGGGCTCGGAACATTCCGGCCTCATGCAAGGGCTGCGGGCTGTGTGCGTCCAGCTGTCCCCAGAAGGCCATCGATATGCTTCACTTCCGGGATGAACAGATCGCCGCTTCGGTTTCTGCAGTGGCTTAGCATGGTTCGTTGGAAACGCGTCTCAAAGATAAGGATTACAGCATGAGTGATTTCGAACCGAAAATTGTAGGCTTCTTATGCAACTGGTGCGCCTACGGCGGTGCTGACCTGGCAGGGGTGTCCCGTCTGCAGTACCCGCCCNACCTTCGTCCGGTCCGGGTGATGTGCTCGGGACGGGTCGATCCGTTGTTTGTCGTCCAGGCTCTCAAGGAGGGGGCCGACGGCGTTCTGGTCGCCGGGTGACATTTCGGTGACTGCCATTACCTGGAAGGTAATGTTCAAGCCGAGAAAAAAATCCGGATGACCCAGGAACTGCTGGCACTTGCCGGCATCGGGACAGACCGCCTGCATCTGTACTGGGTCTCTTCGGCAGAAGCCCAGCGATTTGCAGAGATCGCCGCGACGGTCACCGAATCCATCAAGGCCCAGGGTCCGTTTGACCCCGATGCCTTTTCCATGCCCCTGGCCGCTGTTGAGGAGACGTTGAACGGCGAAACCCTGCGATGGCTGGTCGGCAAAGAAGTCCGGGTCACCACCAAAGGGGACGTTTACGGTCGCCCTTGGGACAAGGAAACCTATGAGTCGATTCTCGACGCGGTGCTGGAACGGGAATATCAGATGAATCTGATCCTGGAAGCGGTAAAAAGCGGATCCACGGCACCGCGGGATATTCGGGAAAACACCGGTTTGGAACTTGGACGGATCTCCTACCTGTTGGCCGATATGGAAAAACGCAGCATGGTAGCGTTCCAAGGAATGGAAGACAGTAAACCTGTATTCGCCGCGGTATAAGGAGCANCAATGGCAGCAAAAGGAAACACCAGCGGTTCGGTCATGGTAGTCGGCGCCGGCATTGCCGGTATGCAGGCTGCTCTCGATCTGGCCAACTCCGATTACAAGGTCTATCTGGTCGACAAGTCACCCACTGTCGGCGGGATGATGTCCCGCCTGGACAAGACGTTTCCGACCAATGACTGTGCCATGTGAGTGATCTCACCGAAACTGGTCGAGGTCGGCCGGCACATCAACATAGAGCTCGTTACCTGCAGTGAAGTCAAAGATGTGGCGGGGGATCCCGGAAATTTCACGGTGACCCTCTCCAACCATCCTCGGTACATTGACCCAGTCAAATGCACCGGTTGCGGCGAGTGCGCGCGGCACTGCCCGGTCACGGCGGTCAACGGATACAACATGAAGCTGGACGATCGCCGCGCCACATACATCGAATACGCCCAGGCGGTTCCCCTGGCGTTTTCCATCGACACGGACACGTGTATCGGCTGCGGTCTCTGCGAAAACATGTGTATCGCAAAAGCGGTGGAGTACGACGACAAGGAGCGGGAAACCCAGCTCACCGTCGGGTCGGTGGTCATGGCGGCCGGCAGCCGCGGATTTGATCCGTCCGGCCTGGATTACCTCGGATATGGCAAATATCCCAATGTGGTCACCAGCGAGGAATTCGAACGGATTTTGAGCGCCTCGGGTCCCTATTTCGGTCATTTGATGCGTCCCCTGGATCGGGAGGAGCCGAAACGGATTGCCTGGCTTCAGTGTGTCGGCTCCCGGGACAAGAACCGCTGCGGCAATGGATACTGTTCTTCGGTCTGCTGCATGTACGCCGTCAAGGAGGCCATGATCGCCAAAGAACATGCCCACGGCGACCTGGACTGCGTCGTCTTTAACATGGACATGCGGACCTTCGGCAAAGACTACGAACTGTATTACAACCGGGCCAAAGACAAGGACGGCGTCAAATTCCTCAAAGCCCGGATCCACTCTGTCACGGAAGTTCCGGACCGGGGGGACCTGANTGTCAAGTATGCCGATGAAACCGGCCAGATGCAGGAAGAAATTTTCAGCATGGTCGTTCTGTCCATCGGGCTTCAGGTGCAGCCGGATGCCGCCGAACTGGCCCAACGGATGGGCATCGAGCTCAATGAGTATAATTTTGTCAAAACCGACACCNTCACCCCGGTGACGACATCCCGGCCGGGGTTCTACACCTGCGGTGTTCTCCAGGGACCCAAAGACATCCCCAGTTCGGTCACCGAAGCCAGCGCCGCGGCATGTGCCGCCGGTGCGGACCTGGCAGAAGGCCGGGGCACCGATATTCCGAAAATCGAACTGCCCGAACAGCGGGATGTTACCCAGGAGGATCCCCGAATCGGCGTGTTTGTGTGCAACTGCGGTATCAACATCGGCGGAATCGTGGATGTGCCGGCGGTCCGGGATTATGCCGCCACCCTTCCCGGGGTGGCTTTTGCCGACGACAACCTGTTCACCTGCAGCCAGGATACCCAGGACAAAATCAAGGAAGTCATTACCGAACACGGCCTGAACCGGGTGGTCGTCGCCTCCTGCAGCCCCAAGACCCACGCGGCCATGTTTATGGAGACGCTGGAAGCCTGCGGGTTGAACAAATACCTGTTTGAGATGGCCAATATCCGGAACCAGAATTCCTGGATCCACTCGGACGACTCGGATGTCGCCACGGAAAAGGCCAAAGATCTGGTCCGCATGTCGGTGGCCCGTGCCGCCCAGCTCCGGGCACTGAACGAGAAAGTCGTTCCCATCAACAAACAGGCACTGGTCATCGGTGGCGGCATCGCCGGAATGAATGCGGCCATCGGTCTGGGAGACCAGGGATTTCATACGGTGCTTTTAGAAAAGGAAGCGGAACTGGGCGGGTTCGCCAGGAATCTGCACCACACCATCGAGGGCGGCGACATTCAGGCATACCTGAAAGACACCATCGATAAGGTCAACGCCCACGACAAGGTGGAAGTCATCACCGAGGCCCGGGTCACCGGGGCCGAAGGTTTTAAAGGGAGTTTTTCCACTGAAATCGAGGTTGGCGATGCCAAAGAGAAACGCACCATCGATCACGGGGTGATTCTGGTGGCCACCGGTGCCAACGAATACCGGCCGACCGAGTTCCTCTATGGTGAGGATGATCGGGTTGTCACCCAGGTGGAACTCACCGACCATCTGCACGACAAAGGGGCATCGGATCTGAGCACCGTGGTCATGATTCAGTGTGTCGGCTCCAGAAACGAAGAGCAGGAGAATTGCTCCCGCATCTGCTGTCAGAGCGCCGTCAAGAACGCCCTGGCCATCAAAAAACAGAATCCCGACACCCAGGTCTTTGTGCTTTACCGGGATATCCGGACCTATGGTCTTCTGGAAGACTACTACACCGAGGCCAGGGAAAAAGGCGTCATTTTCATCCGCTTTGACAAAGATGCGCCCCCCCAGGTTGCGGCCGACAACGATGGCTTGCGGGTGGTCGTCAAAGACCACATCCTCCAGCAGGATGTGGAAATACAGACAGACCTGCTGGCCCTGAGCGCCGGAATGCGGGCCTCAGACACGGAGGATGTCAGCCGCATCATGAAGTTCAACCGGAATCCGGAAGGCTACTTTATCGAGGCCCACGTGAAGCTCCGACCGGTTGACATGCCCAGCGAAGGCGTGTTTCTATGCGGCACGGCCCATGGACCGAAACTGGTTACCGAAACCATTGCCCAGGCCCAGGCAGCGGCCTCCCGGGCGACGACCTTTCTGGCCAAAGATGCCATTAAACTGTCTGCCATCACGGCCAAGGTGGACACCGAACATTGCGTGAAATGTTTGACGTGCGTGCGGTCATGCCCCTTTGGGGTGCCCCAGTTCAACAGGGAGAAGATGGAGATCGAAATCAACGAAGCCCTTTGCCATGGATGCGGGGTGTGCACCGCCGTCTGTCCGCGGCAGGTCATTGGCCTGAGTTATTATGAAGACGATCAGTTAATGTGTAAGATCGATGCACTATTAGACGCGGAGGTTATGTAATGTCCGATTTTGAACCCAGAATCATTGCCTTTTGTTGTGAATACTGAGGATACTCGGCCGCGGACCTGGCAGGTTCCATGCGACTCGATTATCCTGCAAATGTCAAAATCATCCTGGTCCCCTGTACCGGGAAAGTGGATGTGGTCCACCTGCTCCGGGCCATCCAGAAAGGGGCCGATGGCGCCTACTGCGTCGGATGTCTTGAGGGGAGTTGCCACTACAACGAAGGCAACCTGCGATGCCGGGAACGGGTCAACTACGTCCGCGATCTTCTTGAAGAAGTCGGCATCGAAGGGGATCGGGTGAGAATGTATAATCTGTCTTCGGGCGAAGGCCCCACATTTGCCCAGTTTGCCACGGAGATGACCGAGCACATCAAGGAGCTCGGACCGAACCCATTGAATACAAAGCTGAAAAATTAACATAAAGGAGCATCGTATGGGAGAAGAAGCGATTAAACTTGGCGGTAAAAAGAAGAGCATGTTCATCGACAAGGTGAAGGAGCTCCTGCCCGAGGGCGGGAACCTGAACCTGTGTCTGACATGCGGGGCATGTTCGTCCGGATGTCCGGCGACCGGCCTGGAGGGGATGGACCCCAGAAAATTCCTCCGCATGGCCGCCCTGGGAATGGATGAGGAAATCACCAGCACGCNGTGGGTCTGGTGGTGCAGCATGTGCACACGCTGCGTGTATGTCTGCCCCATGAAAATCAATATTCCGCAGCTTGTATTCTATGCCCGGCAGTCCTGGCCACGGGAAGAACGCCCCAAGGGGATCGTGGGCTCCTGCGACATGGCCCTGCGAAACGACACCTGCAGCGCCATGGGGGCCACCGAAGAGGATTTCCAGTTTGTGGTGGAAGACGTTCTCGAGGAGTATCAAGAAGCCCAGCCGGAATTTGCGGAAATGCAGGCCCCGTGCAACAAACAGGGCGCCGAGATGTTCCTGAACCAGAACTCCCGGGAACCGGTGACCGAGCCCGACGAGATGGTGCCCCTCTGGAAGATCCTGCATCTGGCCGGGGCCGACTGGACTTACGGCACCAAGGGCTGGGCCGCAGAAAACTACTGCATGTTCATGGCCGACGACAAAAATTGGGAGCACATCGTTCGCACCAAGGTGAAAGCCGTGGAGGATCTGGGCTGTAAGGTCTGGCTCAATACGGAATGAGGGCACGAACTCTTCGCAGTCCGGTTCGGACTGCAAAAATTCGGAATCGAGGCGAATTTCGAAATCCGGAGCATCATTCAGTATTACGCCCAGTGGATCAAGGAGGGAAAACTCAAACCCAGCACCGCCTGGAACGAGGAGCGGAAAATCAAGTTTACGGTCCAGGACCCCTGTCAGCTCGTGCGGAAATCCTTCGGAGATCCGGTGGCCGAAGACCTGCGCTATGTGGTCAAGGCGGTTGTCGGCGAAGAGAACCTCATCGACATGCAGCCNAACCGCTCCAACAATTACTGTTGCGGCGGTGGCGGTGGATTCCTGCAATCGGGGTATCCGGAACAGCGCCGGGCCTACGGCAAGTACAAGGCCGAGCAGATCCTGGATACCGGTGCGGCCTACTGCATCACCCCGTGTCATAACTGCCACGCACAGGTCCACGATTTGAGCGAAATACACGACCACAAATGGGAAACGGTGCATCTGTGGACGCTCCTTGCCCTGTCTTTGGGCGTTCTGGGACCGAATGAGCGGGCCTACCTGGGCGAAGACCTCAAAGATGTAGACGTGTTTCATCCGGAATCCGAGATGTAATCGTGCTGACGAAACGTCGATCGACATTGGATCGGTACGACAGGAGGTAAAATGATAGTTGCCAAAAGGAAACCCTTTGACGAAATAATGGAAATGCTCCAGGACTATAAAAAGGTCCTGACGGTGGGATGCGGCACGTGCGTGGCGGTCTGTCTGGCCGGCGGCGAAAAAGAAGTGGCGGTGCTCAATTCCGAGCTCGACATGGCCCGGAAGCTGGCGGACAACCCTATCGATCTGGGCAGCACGACCCTCGAGAGACAGTGCGACCGGGAATACCTGGACGAGCTGGCACCCCAGGTGGATGACTACGATGCCCTGCTCTCCATGGCCTGCGGCGTCGGCATCCAGTTTCTGGCCGAACGCTACCCGGAAAAACCGGTCCTTCCGGCCGTGGACACCTCCGGTCTTGCCGTCAACCAGGCGGTGGGGTGGTACGAAGAGCGCTGCCGATCCTGCCAGCAGTGCGTGCTGGGATGGACCGGCGGCATCTGCCCGGTCACCATGTGCGCCAAAGGCCTGTATAACGGTCCCTGCGGTGGGACCAACATGGGCAGTTGCGAGATCGATCCGGAACAACCCTGTGCCTGGTACATGATCCACGAACGCCTGGCCAAACAGGGCCGGGTCGACAACATCAAGAATATCTGTTCTGTAGTGGGATGGAAAGACACCGTGCCGCGGACGCTGATCCAGCCGGGTTACAAGAAGCCGGAAGAGGAAAGTGCGTAATTGGTAAAATTGTCACTATTAAATTTACGAAGGTAGGATGGCACCTATGACTACGGATAACGGGTTTAAATCAGGTAGCAATCTAGAAAAAGTTCTGAAAGCCGGCCACTTTGCATTCACCGGTGAACTGGGGCCCCCGAGGGGGACGGGTGCTGAAGAGGTCCTTGAAAAGGCCCAGCACTTAAAAGGGATGGTGGATGCCGTCAACATCACCGACAACCAAACCGCTGTGGTGCGGATGTCCAGCTGGGCCGCCAGTCTTCTGCTCGTCCAGGAAGGCTTGGAACCGAACTTCCAGATGGTATGCCGGGACCGCAATCGGCTGGCCATGCAGGGCGACATTCTCGGAGTTTACACCCACGGGGTCCGGAACATGCTCTGTCTGTCCGGCGACCATGCCAAATTCGGCGATCATCCCGAAGCCAAGGGCGTATTCGACATCGATTCCATGCAGCTCATCGCCATGGTGAAAAAGATGCGCGACGAAGGCAAATTCCTCGGTGGTGCGGACATCGAGCATCCGCCGAAAATTTTCATCGGGGCGGCCTCCAACCCGTTTGCGGAGCCTTATGACTGGCGCCCCCACCGGTTGGCCAAGAAGATCGAAGCCGGCGTCGATTTTATCCAGACCCAGTGCATCTACAACATGGATCGTTTCCGGGAATTTATCAAAGTTGCTAACGACATGGGCCTCACTGAAAAGTGTTACATTCTGGCCGGGGTCACTCCCATGAAAAGTGTGGGTATGGCAAAATACATGAAAAGCAAAGTGCCCGGAATGGATGTGCCGGATGACCTCATCAAGCGGCTTCAAGGGGCGGAAAAAGGAAAGGTGGCTGCAGAGGGCATTAATTTCGCCTGCGAGCAAATCGAAGAATTCAAGGAGATGGACGGCGTTCACGGCGTTCACCTGATGGCCATCGAATGGGAGCATAAGGTGCCCGAGATCGCCGAGCAGGCCAAGGTGCTGCCGAGACCCCAGGTCGATTAGTCTCCCGTAGCAGTAGAACACAAAAGCCCGGCTCTTGAGTCGGGCTTTTCTTGTTTCCACGGATTGCTCTTTCAGCTGAATCGCTCTGTTTTTGATTGGAGTTCTTGGTCTGCAGTGACGTTGTTCTCGGCAGAGGGGACGACGGCCGATGCTCCTGGGAGATCGGTCGGTCCTCACAGATCCATGCGAATGAGTTGATTTTAGCGGGATAGAAGATTCACGTCATCATCGGGTTCGGAATCGGTATTGCTATCGAAAGGTGATATCGCGCTGTTTCGATCCCGATTCCGATAGCGACCCCGATACCGAAAAAGCAATTCAAGCACAATCCATACCGACAATGAATCCCATATGAAAACCGTCACCCGCGACCCCATGTACCGCTTCCTGATCGTGTTGACCATCGCTTCGGCGGTGGGGCTCCAGGCGTGGCAGACGTTGTTTAACAACTTTGCCGTAGAGGCGGCCGGCCTGGAAGGCAAACATGTGGGCGTGATCCAGTCAGTGCGGGAGATTCCCGGGTTTTTGGCGCTGCTGGCGGTATATGTCATGCTGATCATTCGGGAGCACCGCCTGTCGGCCCTGTCGATCCTTTTTCTGGGGATCGGCCTGGCGGCCACCGGTTTTTTNCCCTCCTTCGCCGGGTTGATGCTCACGACCCTGGTGTCCAGTTTCGGCTTTCATTATTACGAAACGACCAACCAATCCTTGACACTTCAATATTTCAAGCCGAACACGGCGCCCTGGGTATTCGGAAAACAACGCAGCTATGCGGCTGCCACCAATATTGGCATCGGGTTGACCATCTTTTTCGTCGCATCATTTATGAGTTTCACCCAGATGTATTTGCTGTTTGGTGGTCTGGTGGCCGCAACCGGATTATGGGGATTTCTCCAGAATCCCACCCGGGTGGACATCGCTCCCCAGCGGAAACAGATGGTGTTTCGGAAAAAGTACTGGTTGTTCTACTTTCTGACCTTTATGGCGGGCGCGCGTCGCCAGATATTTATCGCCTTTGCCGTTTTTCTGCTGGTCAAGAAATTCGAGTATTCGGTTCAGGAAGTCACCATCCTCTTTGTGGTGAACAACAGCATTAATTATTTTCTAAGTCCGATGATCGGCAAAAGCATTATCCGGTTCGGGGAACGCAAAGTGCTTTCCCTGGAATATGCCGGGCTGGTTTTTGTTTTCCTGGCCTATGCCATGGTTGAATCCCGCTACCTGGCGGCACTGCTTTACATTCTGGACCATATGTTCTTTAATTTCGCCATGGCCATACAAACCTATTTTCAGAAAGTAGGAGACCCCCGGGACATTGCGCCCAGTATGGCGGTCGGGTTTACCATCAACCACATTGCCGCTGTGGTTCTGCCGGCGATCGGCGGGCTGCTATGGATGGTCGATTACCGCATTCCATTCTTTGCCGGGGCCGGCATGGCCCTGATATCCCTGACTGCGGTACAGTGGATCCGAACCCCGACTGAGCAGGATTGAGTGATGGTGGCAGACGGAATCGGAGATAGAGGGAGGGTGCCATGGACATCGATAAATTGAATGGTTTTCTGGAATATTTAGGCCTGGAAGAGCCCCCAATGGGGATCCTTTACACCGATGTCGAGCCCGAGAAGGGTTTCTCGCCAAAGCCGGGTCCGCTGCCGACCCGCGAAAAGGAAGAAAAAAACGAAATCGACTGGCAGGCGGTATTCGGCCGTTTCTCGTGCATCATCGGTAACATCTGGCTGGCCCGAAAAAAACAGTCGACCGCGTATATGAGTGCGGAACAATTCGGGTGCCCGGGTGCCGCATTCTGGGGCGGTTTTTTGAAACCCCAGTCCGAAACCATCATTCAATATGTATCCACCGGTATCCCCGGATGGACCGAGGGTGAGTTTTATTGCGAGTCCCCCGACGAATTGAGAAGAATTTTTGACTATGTGGATCCCCGGCCGGCTCCCGAACCCTTTTGTGTCATCAAACCGATTACGCAATTTACCGAGGGGCAGGTGCCGGAGTTCGTCACCTTTTTCGTTCGCCCCGAATCCCTGTGCGGCCTGCATCAACTCGCCACGTTCGTGACCAATAATCCGGAAGTGGTGGCCTCGCCCTGGAGTTCGGGTTGCGGCAGCCTTTTTGCCTGGCCCCAATAATATCTCGAGGAGGGAAACGTCCGGGCGGTCGTCGGTGGGTGGGATCCCTCGGCCCGTAAATTCTATAAAACTGACGAGCTATCCTTTACCGTCCCGCTAAGCCTGTTTCAAGCGATGCTTGACCGCCATGACGAGTCTTTTCTTACAACCGATACCTGGCAACTGGTGCAGAAGAAGATTGAGCGCAGCAAACGCGCCTGGGGGGAGCGCCGGGACACCACATAAAAGGAACATACGGGGGTTCGGGTAGGAAAACACTCAACTGAGCGCCTCAATCTTCTTCCCCCGTTGGGCAGACCATGAGAAAATTCACCATATCTGTTTTTTTGATATTTCTGAGTATCGGTTTCGGCCTCGTGGTCGGCGAAATTGCCGTTCGATTGTTCTTTCCATCGGCCGCCGAGAGCATCCGCCTGTATGACTACATGGAGCGACTCCAGGGCAAGTTCACCCGGTTTGACCCAGAGGTCGGATGGACAGGCATCCCCAACGTGGAAGGCACCCATCTGTGGCCGGACAGTAAAAGTCGCGTCCACCAGAACGCCTATGGATTTAGAGGCACCGAACACCCCCACCAGCGAACAGATCGACGGCGTATCGTTTGCTTGGGTGATTCATTTGTGTGGGGATTTGGAGCCGATGAAGACTTCCTGTTCACCCGGGTGATCGAAAAAATGGCAACAACGCCGGTGGAAATCGTCAATCTGGGGGTCTCCGGTTATGGCAACGATCAAATGTTTCTTCAATGGCGCCAGATCGGGCATAAGTGGAATCCGGATGAGGTCTGGCTGTTCATTACCTATGTGACCGACCTGATCGAAAATGTTCGGACCAAGGTGTACGAGTATAGCAAACCTGTCTTTAAGGAAAATTCAGAGGGGCAATTAGAACTGATTCCCGTGTCCACACATAACGTTGAGAGCACCCCCTCAAACTCCCGTATCAAGGTGGACGACCGCAAACCGCATCTGTTTTCTCATATTCTGAAATATAGCGATCTGGCCTGCTTGGTGACAAAATCGTTATTAGGATATGAAGCCGTACGGCAATACTTGGAGCAAAGAAAAATTATTCCCAAACAGCACCATGGATACGAGTGGGAATATGGCGTTTACCGTGTACCGGTCTCTTCTGGAATGGCGCGGAAGTGGCACCATATGGATAAGATCATACAGATGCTGGCGGATGATGTCAGCCGTCGTGGAATCCGCCTCCGCATAGTGCTGATTCCGTCGGTGGTGCAGGTATATCCCAATCTGTGGCAACGCTTTATGCAGCAACGCCCCAGTGGAGAGCCGATAAATTATTATCCCGCATTGCCCAACCGCATCATTAGCGATATGACTTCGGTGAAGGGGGCGACCCTTATTGATCTTCTTCCGGGGATGTTGGACGCGGGACGGACCAATCCGGAATTATATTTTCCATTCAATCGTCATTGGACGAGAGATGGACATCGTAAGGTCGCTGAAATCCTCGTCACAGCCTTGAATCATCCTTAGTATCGTCCCTGCCAGCGGGAGGGGTGAAGCCGGGAGGCCAATCGCATATATCGGCATTCCGTGTTTACAGCCCGAAGGAGCTAAATAATTGGCGCTGAATTTGTTCGGCAGTCTCATTTAAACGTTTTGGGCCTTCCCCGCCGGTCAACGGATCGACGACAACGCGCAGGGGACGTTTGCCCCGGGGCGTTTCAATAAGATCCAGCACGGCATCTGCAACGTCCTGGGGATTGGGTGCATTATCACCTTCCAGCATTTCCCCTACCCCGCCCCAGATCTGTTTCGGCCGTTCCAGCAGGGTGCCATAACTTTTCAATCGTTCCATGTCTGCCGCTTCTTCCATTTTGGACATAAAACCCGTACCAAATCCACCCGGTTCCACAATGCTGACATCCACTCCCGTGCCCTCGAGCTCGTAGCTGTAGCTTTCCGCCAGCCCTTCTAAAGCAAACTTAGTCGCGGTATAAAAGGCTGCGTAAGGGATCACGATCCGGCCCATGGTGCTGGAGATATGGATCAGGAGACCGGATCCCTGCTCACGCATACTGGGGAGAACCGCTCTGTTGACCCGGTGCACACCAAACACCTTGACATCGAAAATCCGTTTCATTTGATTCACCGTGCATCCTTCCGCAAACCCACCGATGCCGAATCCGGCATTGTTGACGACGACATCGATCCCCTCGGTATTATCGAGGATATCCTGAATCGCCTGCTCCACGGACACGTCATCAGCAACGTCCAGCTCCCGCAGATAGAGCTTGCCGGGTCTTGTTTCGGCAAATTTCCGTATTTCATTGGCGTGTTGGGCATTCTTGCTTTCAATGCCCCGCATGGTGGCGAAAACAGTAAATCCTTTTTCAAGGAGGAGCTGGGTCGTCAGCAGGCCGAAGCCGCTGCTACTGCCGGTAATCAATACAGTTTGGGGTGCATTCATCGTCATTCTCCTCTCGGGTTTCATGGCAGGACGTTTTTGTTCTTCACAATGACTGATCGTAAGTATACGAACTGTAAAGTCAATATGACACAAATCGCATCTTTGCTTCCAAAGGGCAAGTCACAATGGACGTAGCCCGTGAACGGAAATTTAACTTGACAGGCGCCCCCCTTGTAGCTTATCGAAAACTGAAATTCATTGCGGAAGAGAATTCCATGACAGATAATCCCGGAATCAAGACTTTCTTTTTCTTTATTGGATGCTTCTTTTTTAGCTTTAGGAGCGTCCATCCGGATATCTGACGCGAATTGCCAGTGACCCCGGGTGGACTTGACGCCGCCCGGGGTTTTTCATTTAGAAGCCCTGGGATACGGATTCCCGGGGTTTTTTATTCGGATTTCGACGGCACCAACACCAACGTGTATTGAGGAGGTCTCATGAAGCTGAAACAAATTTCCGTTCCCCTTGAAAACTCCATTGGCCGTGCCTATGAAGTCATAGGCGCATTGGGCGAACGCGGCATCAACCTCAGAGCCCTGAATCTGGTAGATTCCGGCGACTTCGGAGAGTTGCGACTGCTGGTGTCCAATCTCGCCGAAGCCCGTCAAATTCTTATGGAACACCGTATCACGGCGTGGGTCAGTGAGGTGGTGGCATTTGAAATCGAGGATCGACCGAATGCCCTGGCCGAGGTGCTGGCTCATTTGACCGCCGCCAGAGTGCCAATCAACTATGCCTATGCATTTGCCGGCAGCGTTTCCGGCAATGCCGTCATGATCTTCTCCTTTGAAGACAACGACCAGGCCATTGAAACGCTTCAACGCATCGGCGTTCACCTGTTGGATGTGAAGGCCTTCGGGATGCTCGATACAGCTCCAAATGTCTGTGAAACACCTCCCCGGCAGACAGCCGCCTGACATTTCGGCATCTGGCTATCCCCGGGTGATTGAACAACATACAGCCGTAACAGCGGTCCACAGGATGGAAACCATGAAAAACCTTAAGCTTGCATCAATGGAAAAGGCCACGCGCACCGTCGTCGACGTCGGGGGTGTGGCGGTCGGCAAGGACCTGGTTGTAATTGCCGGACCTTGCAGTGTGGAGAGCGAAGATCAGACGCTGACAACCGCCCGTGCGGTCAAGGAAGCCGGCGCGGATATGCTTCGTGGCGGTGCCTTCAAACCGCGAACTTCCCCCTATTCCTTTCAGGGCCTCGGTCTGCAGGGGCTCAAGATTCTCGAAAGAGCACGCGATGAGACGGGTCTGCCCATTGTCACGGAGGTCATTGACCCCCGGGATGTGTCCTGGGTGGCCGAGTTCGCCGATGTCCTTCAAATCGGTACACGGAATATGCAAAACTTTGCCCTCCTGAAGGAAGTGGGACAGGCCAAAAAGCCGGTATTGCTGAAACGGGGGATGTATTCCACCCTGGAGGAATGGCTGAACTGTGCCGAGTATATCCTTAGTGAAGGTAATCCGGATGTCATTCTCTGCGAGAGGGGTATCCGAACATTTGAATCCTACACCCGAAATACCCTTGATCTCAGTGCGGTCCCGGCCATAAAGGAGCTCACCCATCTGCCGATCATTATTGACCCCACTCACAGTACCGGACGGTTGAGTCTGATCGGCCCTATGAGTCTTGCTGCCGTGGCCGCCGGAGCGGACGGTCTGATCATCGAGGTCCATAATAACCCGGACGCTGCACTTTGTGATGCAGACCAAGCGCTGACACCGGACATGTTCTCCGAAGACATGCGTAAGATCCGAGCCCTGAAACAGTTTTTCAAAAACCTGTAATCGTGAAAGAGGTCGGAAAAATGAAACTCGAAGAAATCCGAACGAAAATCGATAAGATCGACCGGGAGCTGTTGGTGTTGCTACAGGAACGGATGGGGTATGCGCTCCGTTCCAGGAAGTTCAAGGAAGCCGTCACCGACTCTCAGCGGGAAGAGGCGGTTCTGGCAAGGGTGGAACGGATGAACCTGGATCTGATCGAACAATCTTTTACCCGTCAGCTTTTGAAAACCATTATCGAAGAGAGTAAACGGCTTCAGGAGGAGGACCGCCCCCTTGTCGCATTTCAGGGGGAGCACGGCGCCTATGGAGAGGTCGCGGCCCGGAAACTGGCACCAACGGGCGCCTATATCCCCTGTATGGAATTTATCGATGTCTTCAGAGGGGTGGAACTCGGCCACTTCGATCTTGGTGTGGTACCGGTGGAAAATTCCCTGGAAGGAGCGGTCACCCAGGTGAACGACCTCCTCACGACCACTGAATTGAAAGTCGTGGGTGAAGCCAAAGTGCTTGTCACGCATTGCCTTCTTTCCATTGAAGCGACCGATTATCGAGAGATACGGCAAGTATATTCCCATCCCCAGGCTCTGGCCCAGTGCCGGGGTTTTCTGCTCCGCAACAATCTGGAACCCCATCCGTTTTACGACACCGCCGGAGCCGCAAAAATGCTGGCGCGGGAAAATCCAAAAGCGGCGGCAGCCATTGCAAGTTCCCTATGTGCCGAGCTCTATGACCTGGAAATCATCAAAGAAGGGATTGAGGACGGTCCGTCCAATACAACCCGGTTTCTGTTGCTGGCTCGGGAGCCCTACGAAGGTGCCGGAGACAAGACATCCGTCGTCTTTGCCACACCCCATGAAGCCGGCCGTCTGTATGGGGTGCTGCGCCTCTTTGCCGATGCCAACATCAATCTGACGCGAATTGCATCCATGCCGTTGCGATCGGATCCCAGCAATTACTGTTTCTTTCTGGATTTTGAGGGCTCCCAGAGAGAGGAAAGCGTCGCTAAAGTTCTCGAGGAAATGGAAGATTTGACCATCACCCTGAAAAACCTGGGCAGCTATCCGGCGGATATGCCTGACGCCTGAATTCAATTCCTCAGAGGTCAGCGTGATCGGATGTTTATCGGCCGGAAAGAATACCAATGAAAAGGTCGGATGGGCATCCTGATGGGACAGGGTTGCGCATAGGGTCCAGGGATTCAGGTAACCGCTGAATTCGTTCAGAACGATATCGATGCGGATGGCGAACCCAAGTCCCTCGAAATTCCGGGTCAACTGTTTAAACGTATTGATGCCGATGACCCGTCCACTTTCGGTCACCAACGGCCCTCCACTGTTTCCGGGATAGATGCGGGCGTCGGTTTTGACGAATGCGCCCTGATGGCCGGAAAGCACCCCGGCCGCCACCTGAGTGCGGAGGTTCAGCGGGTTTCCGACGGCATATACCGATTCGCCCTGGGCAATTTGGAAGGAGTTAAACGGTTTGATGTGGGGCGTCGTGTAACCGTCCAGTTTGAGCAGCGCAAGGTCGTATGTGTCGCTGGCCGCCACCAGATACACATAGAGTTCGGTTCTGTCCCTCAGAAAAATGGTGAAATTCTGACTTAAATCGGCGACCAGATCCCTTTGATCCAGGGCCAGTTTGGCGCTGTCCAGTTTCCGTTCGAATTCGGAAAGTTCGTATTCCTTACTTCGGACGTTCGCCTGCCATTGCTCAAACTGATTGAGCTGGGCCTCGTATATTTGCTGTTTACCCTCGCGGATCCGAAGATTGCGCTCGCGATCAATATCCTCCTTGGCGGCTTGAAGCTGGGCTTCGGCAATCTTGATTCTACCCTTCTGGCCCTCGATCCAATATTTCAAGCTCTCGACCTGACGTTTGTAATTGAGATATTGTTTCTCGATGGCCTGCTTCTGGGTTTTATCCCCCTGCAAGACATGCCGGTTGGTGAGGATATACCCGTCATCCGTAATGAAAAATCTGGAACCATAACCGGCCGCGGTCTGAATGGCGACTGTCGCGATGGAAACCCGTTCGATATCGTTCTTGGGTGCAAACATATCGGACAACCGTTGAGCCAGATCCTGGCCATGGGAGGGGGCGATACCCGGCTCGGTCTGGGACTGGGAATCTGCCATACCCTCAACCGGTCGGTCCGAAAAATGCCAGTTGCCGTTCTCGTCCTGATACCGATAAACACCCGCACCGGCAGATCCGGTCAGAAGGAGGATCAGAATCATCAGCGTGCCGATTATAAAGGGCCGTCTATGGTTTGAGGTTGAGGGTTTCATGGATTTCGCACCGGATAAGGTCACCATATTATGAGTATAATGTCCCGAACGTCTTTTTTCATGGAAAATGTGAAAATTGTCACGTTTTAATAATCCAAAAAGGATGGGACGGGGAATCAAGACACCCGAATGATGGTGATACAATGAAAGGGCTATACGGATCCATCCCTAACGAGTTTCGTGTTGTTCGTGTCCTTCGTGATAGGTCAGGCGGGTTGACATCATAAAGACAGACTTCAACGGGAAAGCAATTGCGCCCGAATTTCCTCGATCCGGCGTCGATTCGTCCCCAAATCGGAATATCCGGTACGGGAAGCAGATCGGACAGCGATGATCCCATCTTCCGGTCTCAAGTGAAATTCCAGATCATCAGCAAAACCGAAAAATCGGCTCTTTTCAATGGCATGCAGGTAATCGTCGCTTACTGTGACCAGGGTCGTACGGGGGCGACCGGCCACCAGATCTCTGAGGGCCTCCCAAACCCTCTCGGGATGTCCGGAAATAACCAGTGGCGCTATAAAATGGGCTTCATCCGAGGCATCGCTGGAAAGACAATTCGGTCGCCCGGGGCATGGGGTCAGTTTCCCATTCTGTATGCCAAGGTTTGGTTTCACCATTTTTGGAGTGTCTCGAAAAAAAACGCCCGGTCACCGTAACTCGGTTCCGGGCGTGTGGAATGATATTAACAGATTCCGGATAAGGTATGGGTTAAGCCGCTTTGGATAATTTCACGGCACACACCTTAAACTCGGGAATGCCGGATACCGGATCGAGAACCGCGTTCGTCAATTTGTTGGCCGCCGCCTCGGCAAAATGGAATGGTATGAATATGGTTCCGTTCACGGCCGTGGTCGAAATCTGGACCGTCGCTTCGATGTTGCCGCGGCGAGAGGCCACCTCAACCTTTGTCCCGTCCTCCACTTTATACTTGGCAGCATCGGCCGGTGAGATTTCCACGATACATTCCGGTGCCCGATCGTTCAATCCGGGTGTTTTCATGGTCATGGATCCGGTGTGATAGTGGTACAAAACACGGCCGGTGGTCAAATAGAGCGGGAATTCATCGTCGACCTGTTCGGCCGGCGGAATGAAGTCGATGGCATGAAACAGACCCTTGCCCCGGGTGAACTGGTCCTTGTGAAGAATCGGCGTCCCGGGATGCTCCTCATTTAGGCAGGGCCAATGGAGTCCGACCCGATCGATGCGGTCGTACGTGATACCGGCATAGGACGGGGTGACCGTACGAAGTTCGTTGAAGACGGCTTCGCTGTCGGCATAAGCCATCGGCAGTCCCATCCGGGAGCCGATCTCGCAGGTAATTTTCCAGTCGTCCCAAACGTCGCCGGGGGGCTCCACCGCTGCTCTTACCCGCTGAACCCGTCGCTCGGTGTTGGAGAAGGTACCGTCTTTTTCGGCAAAACATTTTGCGGGCAGCACCACATCGGCGAGTTGGGCGGTCTCGGTCATGAAAATGTCCTGAACCACGAGAAAATCGAGGTTTTTAATGCTCTTTTCGGCATGGTTGAGATCCGCATCCGATATCAAAGGATTTTCACCGATGATGTACAGTGCTTTGAACTCCCCGTCGTGGGCTTTGGGGATCATTTCCGTGACCTTGAGGCCGATATCGGTCGATAGTCCGGTGACGCCCCATGCGTCCTCGAATTTTTTTGCAACAGCCGGATCGGTTACCGGCTGATAGGCCGGATAGACATTCGGCAGACCGCCCATATCACAGGCGCCCTGAACATTGTTCTGCCCCCGGAGCGGATTGACGCCGCCGCCTTCGATCCCCATATGGCCGCAGAGCATCGCCAGATTGGCCAGACACTTGACGTTGTCGGTTCCGTGGGTATGCTGCGTGATCCCCATGCAGTAAAGGATACTTCCCGCCTTGGCGTTGGCATAAAGCCGGGCCGCCTCGGCAAGTTTCTGGGCAGGGATACCGGAGATTTCTTCAACGTATTCCGGTGTATATTTTTCAACGGTCTTCTTTAGCTCTTCGAATCCTTCCGTGCGGGATTCGACAAATTTCTGGTCGTAGAGCCCCTCGGCGATGATAACGTGTATCATCCCATTGAGCCATGCGACGTCCGTACCCAGGTTTTGCCGCAAATAGATATCGGCAAATCTGGATATCTTTATCCGTCGGGGATCGACCACGATAAGCTTGGCGCCCTTGAATTTTACGGCCCGCTTGACAAAGCTGGAGAGGACCGGATGGTTTTCCGTGGTATTGGATCCGGTAATTAGAATCACGTCCGCCTTTTCAATGCAGGCGATAGTGTTCGTCATGGCTCCGCTTCCGAATGCTGCGGCCAGACCGGCCACGGTGGAGCTGTGTCAGAGACGGGCGCAATGATCGATATTGTTGGTCTTTAAAACCGCCCGGGCAAACTTGTTGGCGATGTAGTTCTCCTCGTTGGTGACCCGGGCGGATGTCAGCACGCCGATGCTGTCGGAACCGTGGGCGTCCCTGATACTTCCGAGTTTTTCGGCAACCCGATCCAGGGCCTCATCCCAGGTGGTTTCCCGGAACTTACCGTTCTCTTTGATTAAGGGGGTCGTCAACCGCTCCGGCGAGTGGATAAAATCGAATCCGAAACGACCCTTTACGCAGAGGCTCCCAAAATTGGGGGAAAGCTCCTCGGTACCGGTGACTTTCACGACCTGGCCGTCCAGAATGTGAAGATCGATCTGACAACCCACCCCGCAATACGTGCAGGTCGTGCGGACCTTCCGCGTTTCCCATGGACGCACCGAATAACGGGCGTCTTTTTCCACCAGCGCTCCCACCGGGCACGCCTGGACGCATTCGCCACAGAACACACAACCGGAATCTCTCAGCGGTTTATCCTCGGCGGCAACAATCTTGGTGGGCGCTCCCCGGTAGCCGAAGTTAATGGCATTGTTCACCTGGACATCGTTGCAGGCCTGAACGCATCGACCACAGAGAATACATCGGGAAAAGTCCCGCACAATAAATGGGTTGACGGTCTCCATGGGGTAGGAGACCTCGGTACTGTCGAACTGTTCGCCGGAAACCTGATACCGGTAGGCCAGCTCCTGGAGTCGGCAGTCCCCCCAGACCGGGCAAAGCTCATCGCTACCGTCTTCCTTGTGGACCTTGAGCTGAAAGCCGGTCCAGTCGGGCCCGGTTGATCCGCTGATGGCGCAGTTGTGATTACCGGAGGCAAGCAGAAGCTGCAGCAGCATTTTGCGTGTCTCGATGACTTTGGGAGACTCGGTCTCTATCATCATATTCGGTGAGGCCGGCGTGGCGCATGAGGCAAGAAGGGTCCTTGCCCCTTCCACTTCCACCACACACATCCGGCAGGCACCGGTGGGTGTGGCACCTTTCAGGTGACATAGCGTCGGAATATCGATGTCATTTTTTCGGGCAACATCGAGAATTGTTTCTCCGGGCGCGTAAGAAAACTCATTTCCATTGATGCTAATCGTGTTCTCGGTGGTCATGTTTTGCCTCTGAGTTTGTATTCGATCTTTGCCAAAAGTACTGTTTATGCGGCCTTGGTCCGTAGGGCATCGCCAATATATCAACGTTTCTTTCTAATAGAAGGGCTCTGTCTTGTCAATGCACAGAAACGGGAAAACGTTTCCCGTTGGCCCGTGGGCCCGTTCGCCCGTTTGGCCGTGGGCCCGAATATAAAGCGGAGTATTGGAGTGATGGAGTACTGGAGGGAAGGAAATCCGCAGGCAGCGTTTAATTCTGCTCATATTCATCACTTCATGGCTCGGTTGTTCCCATTCGCGAACCAGCATCCAGCCCGCCAAAGGCGGGCATCCAGTATCCCAGTATCCAGCATCCAGCATCCAGTATCAAAGGTTCGTGGTGGGTCGCCGTTTGCCGAATTTCACTTCACAGGGGGAGTTTTTGGTGACGTGCTTTTTGAGGTGTTTGCACCATAGCGACTGGAACGTGCGACAGCTGCCATCCAGGGCATCCAGTTTGGCAAAATCAGCATGCTCGCATTGAAGGTCGCACCATTTGAGCTTGCTGGTGGTCACTCCGGCGTTGGCTTTTTTGGGGCGGTTCATATGATGATCTGTTTTCAGTTAAACGGATATCGAAACCTGTTATTTGCCAAAGGGTGAGAGATCCAGCCGTCTCTCTCGGATATAATCCATTACCCGGTTCATGAAATCGTCGTGGGTGACGCCGTACTGAACGTGACCGTCAAGGGTACGCACCGAGAGCGTGCCGGCTTCTTTTTCCTTTTTTCCGATGGTGATAATCAGCGGCACCTTTCTGAGCTGGGCCTCACGGATCTTCCTGTTCAGGCTTTCCGTTCGGCTGTCGATCTCCACGCGGATGCCGGCATCCTTGAAGTCGGCACCGACCTCCTCGGCATAGGGCACCAGATCGTCATTGATCGGAAGGAGGATCGCCTGGACCGGCGCCAACCAGAGCGGAAATTTGCCGGCGAAGTGCTCGACAAGAATACCCAGAAAACGCTCGATGGAGCCGAACACGGTTCGATGGATCATAATGGGGCGTCGCCGCTCGTTGTCACGGTCCACATAAGTCAGGTCGAAACGCTCGGGGAGAGACATATCCAGCTGCACAGTCCCGCACTGCCAGGTCCGGCCCAGGGCATCTTCTATGTGAAAATCGATTTTCGGGCCATAAAACGCGCCGTCCCCCTCATTGACGCGATATTCCTTCCCGTACGCATCAAGGGCGGACCGCAGGCCTTCCGTGGCCGTTTCCCATTGTTCGTCGGTACCAATGGATTTGGACGGACGGGTGGACAGCTCCAGGAAAAAACCCAGCCCGAACGTGCTGTACATCCGTTCCTCGAGATGGAGCAAATCGAGGATCTCGCTCTGGATCTGGTCCGGGGTCATGAACAGGTGGGCATCATCCTGATGAAAGGCGCGCACCCGAAAAAGCCCTGAGAGGACGCCGCTCAATTCATGTCGATGCACCAGACCGATCTCTGCAGCCCTCAGGGGAAGCTCCCTGTAAGAATGGGGACGATTTTTGTACATGAGCATGCCGCCGGGGCAGTTCATGGGTTTGATGGCATATTCATCTTCATCCACCACCGTAAAATACATGTTTTCCCGGTAATTTTCCCAGTGCCCGCTTTTTTCCCACAGCTCGCGCCGGAGTATGATCGGGGTCTTGGTCTCCACATAACCGGCGGTACGGTGCTCCTCCCGCCAGTAATCCAGCAGGGTATTCCAGACCACCATCCCCTTGGGGTGAATAAAGGCCATTCCCGGGGCTTCTTCGTGGAAACTGAACAGTTCGAGTGCTTCTCCAATCTTTCGGTGATTCCGTTTTCGGGCTTCCTCCAGAAAATGCAAATAGGCCTTGAGTTCCTTTTTCGAAAAGAACGCGGTGCCATAAACACGTTGAAGCTGGGCCTTGGATTGATCTGCCCGCCAATACGCGCCGGACACTTTCATCAGCTTGATGGCCTTGACGAACCCGGTATGAGGCACGTGGGGCCCCCGGCATAGATCGGTGAACTCTCCCTGCTCATAAAAAGAAATGGTGCCGTCATCCAGGTCACCGATCATTTCCAGTTTGTACGGCTCATCCTTATAAAACTTCAGGGCCTCTGCTTTGGCCACCTCCCGGCGCCGGATAGGCATCTTGGCCTTAATAATCTTTTTAATCTCCGATTCGATTTTCGGAAAATCGTCCTCGGACAACGGCTCCATATCGATATCGTAATAAAAACCGCCGTCAACCACCGGGCCGATGGTCAGTTTGGCATCCGGAAACAGTCGTAAAATGGCTTGAGCCATCACATGAGCGGCGCTGTGACGCATAATGTCGAGGGCCTCTTCATCGCGGGTGGTAATCAGGCGCACCTGGGCGTCATCGGGAATCGGCCGGTACAAATCCACCAGAGCCCCATCCAAGTCCATTGCCACGCTGNCCCGGGCAAGCCCCTCGGAAATGCTCCGGGCGATTTCCTCGCCCGTCGGCTCGCCCTCAAACGCCTTTATCGTTCCATCTGGAAATGTTATATTCACCATCGTTCTCGCACCTGATTAATATTTTT